>Ga0123333_10000429_pt1 | contig 47358 bp, 43 predicted proteins | sample BioC12SIPDNA_3_FD_89957 | JGI IMG/M metagenome (GOLD analysis project Ga0123333, IMG submission 89957) | Anaerobic biogas reactor microbial communites from Washington, USA - Biogas_R2_B C12 SIP DNA | ecosystem: Engineered > Bioreactor > Anaerobic > Unclassified | place: Washington, USA...
CCGGTGTGTTCGAGATGATCCAGATCGGCATGCAATCGTACATGATCTCCGATGAAGGCGGCGAGCAGCAGTGCACCTCCTTCTCCAGCGAAGACAACCAGGTCAGCCAGAACTGGGTCGGGCCTGAAGCCTTTGGGGCGGTTCGTGGCGGGCGTTACGTCGGCCAGGAGACCGTGAACGGCATCCGTACGAAGCACTATCGCTACGATGAGAAGGCAACGGGGATCAACGCATACTCCCGCCTCAGCGGCGACATCTGGGTCGCGGTCGACGGAGGCTATGCGGTAAAGGACGTCGCCAACTGGGAGGGCAATCTGCTGGGTACGGGCGACGAAGCATCCGAAGAGGGCAAGGGCTCATGGACGTGGGAGCTGAGCGAGGTCAACCAGCCGTTTGAGATCACCGCGCCCCCCGACTGCGAGAGCGCGGCAGCGGGCTTGCCTATCCTGCCTGACGCGACGGAGAAGGCAACCTTCGGCGATATGACCACGTACAAGACGGCCACGAAACTGGCCGACGTGGTGGCCTTCTACGAGGCAGAGATGCCCAAGGCAGGCTGGACCGCGGCCGAGGGCGGCATGACGATGGATGAGTTGGCGACCCTTGCGTTCACCAAGGACGATCAAAAGGCCACGGTGATGGTGACGGTTGACGGCGAAGAGGTCAGCGTCATGATCAACGTCGAGAAGTAGTCCGCCACAGACCTCCGAGGACAGGCAGTCTTCGGAGGTCTTCTTTTGTCCAAAACACCGCTGCGCCTACGGCGGAGCCAGATCGTGCCTTCACGCGCTCGCTGCCAGGCGTCTTGACCTCTTCTTGACCTCCTGCAGTCTTCTCTTGTCCCCTCCGTGACCTCTTTTGGCCTACACTGGCCTTGGATGGGATCGCGACCGGCGATGCGCCCATCGAACACATTGGATGTAACGGACGAACCAAATGGCAGATCTCAATTACCTGGCGGCTGGCCTCGTGTTCTTCGGCGCCTGCCTGGCGCTGATCAGACTGTGCGACCGGCTGCTGCGAGGATGAACATGGATGTTACTTACCTGCTTGCCGGTGTGGTCGCACTGCTGTTGTTCGGTTACCTGGTAGCCACACTGCTGAAACCGGAGTGGTTCGGATGATGGCGAACTGGCTACAGCTCGTGATCTTCATGGCTTTGCTCCTCCTGGTCGTGCGGCCGCTCGGCGCCTACATGGCGCGGGTGTCTCGCGGGGAGCGCACCCTGCTGACTTTCATCATGGAGCCGGTAGAACGCGGCCTTTATCGGGCTGCAGGCATCCGGCCGGGGTGCGAAATGACCTGGCAGGCTTATGCCGCGGCGGTGATCGCGTTCAGTGCGGCCGGCTTTGTGTGCCTGTACGTGCTGCTGCGCGTGCAACATCTGCTGCCGCTGAACCCGCAGCAGCTGGGTCCGCTTTCGCCAGCCCTGGCCTTCAATACTGCGGCAAGTTTCGTGTCCAACACGAACTGGCAGGCCTACGGCGGCGAGACCACGCTGAGCTATCTCTCCCAGATGCTCGGGCTCACGGTTCAGAACTTCATGTCCGCCGCGACAGGCATGGCGGTGCTGGCGGCGTTCAGCCGCGGCCTCAGCCGCCAGGAAAGCGGGACGGTGGGCAACTTCTGGGTAGACCTGACGCGCTCGACGCTGTACATTCTGCTGCCGCTGGCGTTCGTGCTGGCGCTAGTGCTGGTCTCGCAGGGCGTCGTCCAGTCGCTCGGAGATTATCGGGCGGTTGCCGCGCCACAGAGCGGCGGTCCGGCGCAGATGCTGCCGCTGGGACCGGCTGCATCGCAGGTGGCAATTAAGCAACTCGGCACAAACGGCGGCGGCTTCTTCAGCGCCAACTCAGCGCATCCCTTCGAGAACCCCACGCCGCTGAGCAATCTGCTCGAAGGGCTGGCGATCCTCCTCATCCCGGCCGCGCTGACCTGCACCTTCGGCCGCCTGGTGGGTGACTCGCGACAGGGCTGGGCGTTGCTTGCCGCGATGACGATCGTGTTCGTGGCCTTTGCCGGGCTGGCCATCTGGGCGGAGTCCCGGCCCAATCCGGCAATGGCCGGACTGCCGATTGACCAGGGCGCGGGCAACCTTGAGGGGAAGGAACTCCGTTTCGGCGCTGCGGGATCGGCGCTGTGGGCGGCAGCGACGACCGCCGCGTCCAATGGGTCCGTCAACTCGATGCATGCCTCCTTCACGCCGCTGGGCGGCCTTGTACCCATGATGCTGATGCAGTTCGGCGAGGTCATCTACGGCGGCGTGGGCTCGGGCCTCTATGGCATGCTGGCTTTCGTCATCATCGCGGTGTTCGTGGCCGGTTTGATGGTCGGCCGCACGCCGGAGTACCTCGGCAAGAAGATCGAGGTCTTCGAGATGAAGATGGCAGCGCTGATCGTTCTGGTCCCCGTGATCACCGTGTTGGTGGGGACCGCGATCGCGGTCGTGACGCCATCCGGTCTGGCAGGCATGCTGAACAAAGGTCCCCAGGGCTTCAGCGAGGTGCTGTATGCGTTCTCCTCAGCAGGCAACAACAACGGCAGCGCCTTCGCAGGACTTTCGGCGAACTCGCCCTTCTTCAACGCATCGTTGGGGCTTGCCATGCTCATCTCGCGCTTCTGGCTCATCTTGCCGTCCCTGGCCATCGCGGGGAGCCTGGGCGTCAAGAAGCGCGTGGCCGCAAGCGCCGGGACGCTGCCCACGCATTCGCTGCTGTTCGTCGGCTGGTTGGTGGCCGTCGTGCTGCTCGTGGGCGCGCTGGCCTTCCTGCCCAGCCTGGCGCTGGGGCCGATCGTACAGGGGTTTATGCGGGGGAGGTTGTTCTGATGGCGGCTGATCTACGGAATGATGCCCTGGTTCTGAAGAAGAGGCTCTACCGCCGCGCGGTGCTAGATGCCTTCACCAAGCTTGACCCGCGCCGCCAGGTGCGCAACCCCGTTATGTTTGTGACAGAGATAGGCGCCCTCGGGGTGTCTGTGCTGGCACTTCGGGGAGTCGCCGGGCAGACTGGCTTCTCCCTGGCCATTGCAGGCTGGCTCTGGCTCACGGTGCTGTTCGCCAACTTCTCGGAGGCGCTGGCGGAAGGGCGCGGCAAAGCACAGGCGGATGCGCTGCGCCGGACCCGGCGGGATACGCAGGCCAGGAAGATCGTGGGCCCCGGCCACGGGCCGGATCGCCGCATCGAGGCTGCACCCTCCGGCGCTCTCCGGCGAGGCGATCTGTACCTGGTGCAGGCCGGCGATGTGCTGCCCGCGGATGGCGAGATCCTCGAAGGCATCGCTTCGGTGGACGAAAGCGCAGTGACCGGCGAGAGCGCGCCCGTGGTGCGCGAGGCCGGCGGTGACCGCAGCGCCGTCACCGGCGGCACGCGCCTGCTTTCGGATTGGTTGGTGGTGCGCGTGACGGCGGAGCCAGGTCACGGCTTTCTTGAACGCATGATCGCGATGGTGGAAGGCGCAAGACGGCAGAAAACTCCGAACGAGATTGCACTGAGCATTCTGCTGTCCGGTTTCACGATCGTCTTTCTCGTGGTCTGCGCCACGCTCCTGCCGTTTTCTGTCTATAGCGCACGGGCCGCGGGCCAGGGCGCTTCTTTGTCCATCACGGTGTTGGTGGCGTTGCTGGTGTGCCTGATCCCAACGACCATCGGCGGGCTGCTGTCGGCCATCGGCATCGCGGGCATGGACCGCATGATCCGGCGCAATGTAGTCGCCACATCGGGACGAGCGGTTGAAGCCGCAGGCGACGTCGACGTGCTCCTGCTGGACAAGACGGGGACGATTACGCTGGGCAACCGGCAGGCCGTGGAGTTCACGCCCGTCGCAGGGACGCCCATCCGGGAGCTGGCTGAGGCGGCGCAGCTCGCCTCGCTGGCCGACGAGACGCCGGAAGGCCGCAGCATCGTAGTGCTGGCCAAGGAGAAGTACGGCTTGCGGGCGCGCACCCTGGGTGCGGGCGCGCCGGGCGCAGGCGGGGCACATGCGCATGAGGCTCACGCGCATGAGATGAGATTCATTCCGTTCACAGCACAGACGCGCATGAGCGGCGTGGACATCCCAACCGACGGCCGGATTGCCACCAGCATCCGCAAGGGCGCGCCGGACGCGATCATCGGCCTCGCCGACGCAGCCGGCCAGTCGGCCCCGGCAGAGCTGCGCAGCGCAGTGGAAGCTATTGCCCGCTCTGGCGGCACGCCGCTCGTCGTCAGCCAGGATGCCCGCGTCCTGGGGGTGGTGCACCTGAAGGACATCGTCAAGGGCGGCATCCGGGAACGCTTTGAACAGTTGCGCCAGATGGGGATCAAAACCGTGATGATCACGGGCGACAACCCATTGACAGCGGCTGCAATCGCCGCCGAGGCCGGTGTGGATGACTTCCTGGCGCAGGCGACGCCCGAAGCGAAGCTCGCGCTGATTCGCGAGTACCAGGCTGGCGGCCGGCTCGTGGCGATGACCGGAGACGGCACCAACGATGCGCCGGCACTGGCGCAAGCGGATGTGGCGGTCGCGATGAACACCGGCACGCAGCCGGCGCGTGAGGCCGCGAATATGGTCGACCTGGATTCAAACCCGACCAAACTGATCGAAATCGTGGAAATCGGCAAGCAGCTCCTGATGACGCGCGGCGCGCTGACCACATTCAGCACCGCCAACGATGTCAGCAAGTACTTCGCGATCATCCCGGCCGCCTTCGCCGCAATCTACCCAGAACTGGGTGCTCTGAACTTCATGCGGCTGGCGACGCCCCAGAGCGCCATCCTTTCCGCGGTGATCTTCAACGCGCTGATCATTGTGCTGCTCGTGCCGTTGGCCCTGCGCGGGGTTCCGTATCGCGCGTTGCCGGCCGCACAATTGCTGCGCAACAACCTGCTGATCTACGGCGTCGGCGGGCTGGTCGCGCCGTTTGTGGGTATCAAGCTCATCGACACGCTCCTCGTGGCATTAGGACTTGCCTGAGGGGTCGAATCTGGAGGTCAAGATGCGTCGACGATTCGAAATGCCGAAACGAACGGTCGCCCCAAGGCTGGGCGTGGTCTATGTTCTGTTCGTGGGTACGCTCGGTCTGCTTTGGCTGGAAGAACGATCCTCACTGACTCCGCTTGGGCACCAACTGGCGATGCTCGGCGTCGTAGTGGCATTCTCACTCCTGGTGTTGATCTGGCTGGAAATGGAAGGCAGGCGACCATGATAAAGGCGCAGCTCCGTCCGGCACTGTCGATGCTTGCGCTGATGGTGCTTGTGACCGGCGTGGTCTATCCACTCGCAGTGACGGCTGTGGCGCGCCTGGTGCTGCCTGGTCAGGCAAACGGCAGCGTCGTCATTGGATCCGGTGGTGAGCCGGTCGGCTCCGCTCTGATCGGGCAGATCTTCACAGATCCAGAACACTTCTGGAGCCGACCATCAGCCGCTCCAGGCGGGCCGTACGTCCCGTATGACCGCACGGCCCTAGCTGGCTCCGGCGGCTCGAATCTGGGCCCGTTGTCATTCCGCCTGCGTCAGGAGGTGGAACAGCGAATTGCCGCTTTGCAGGCCGCAGACACGGGAAACTCAGCGTCCATCCCGGCTGACCTCGTGACGGCCTCAGCCAGCGGGCTGGACCCGGACATCAGCCTTGCGGCCGCGCTCTACCAGGCGCCCAGGGTGGCGCGCACACGCGGCATCCCAGAGCAGGTGGTGCTCCGTTTGATCAGGGAGCACGCGCAGGGCCGGTGGCTGGGCGTATTCGGCGAGCCACGCGTCAACGTCCTCGCGCTCAATCAGGCGCTCGATGCGCTACGGTAGGGTATATAATGGAGACGTGATGGAACGACCGGATCCCGACGCCTTGTTGAGGCGGGTGCAGGCCGAGGAAGAGCGAACTGGCCGCGGCCGGCTGAAGATTTTCCTCGGCTACGCCGCGGGCGTGGGTAAAACCTATGCCATGCTCGAAGCGGCGCACCAGCGCAAGGCCGAGGGGGTCGACGTGGCCGCCGGCTACGTCGAAACTCACGCTCGTGCGGAGACCGACGCGTTGCTGCTTGACCTGGAGGTGCTGCCGCCGCGCCAGGTCGCGTACCGCGACATCTGGCTGCCGGAACTCGACATCGACGCGCTTCTGGCCCGGCGTCCCCAGCTCGCCCTGATCGACGAGCTGGCGCACACCAATGCGCCCGGCATGCGCCATCCCAAGCGCTACCAGGACGTGGAGGAACTGCTCGCGGCCGGGATCGACGTTTACGCGACGCTGAACGTGCAGCACCTGGAGAGCCTGAACGATGTCGTGGCGCAGATCACCGGCGCGCGGCAGCGGGAGACGGTGCCGGACCAGGTGCTCGACGAAGCGGCCGAGATCGAGATGGTGGATCTTCCGCCTGATGAGCTCCTGGCACGCCTGAGCGAAGGCAAGGTCTACATTCCGGATCAGGCGGCCCGCGCGATCGAGCGATTCTTCCGCAAGGGAAATCTGACCGCTCTGCGCGAGATGGCGCTGCGCCGCACCGCGGAGCGCGTCGACGATCAGATGCGCGCGTACATGCAGACGCGCGCGATCCCGGGTCCATGGCACGCCAGCGAGCGCATACTGGTCTGCGTGAGCGCGAGTTCCAGCTCCGAACGCCTGGTCCGGTCGGCGCGCCGGCTGGCAGACGAGCTGAACGCACCATGGTACGCGCTGCACTTCGAATCCGCGGTGCACCCGGATCTGCGCGCGGCGAACCGAGAGGCCGTGACAGCACACCTGCAACTGGCGGAGTCGCTGGGCGCGGAGACCGTGACGATCACGGGAGATACGCTTGCCGGGGCCGTTCTCGATTTCGCGACCCGGCACAATGTGACGAAGATCGTGATCGGGTCGCCGGTGCGCTCACGATGGCGCGATCGATTCCGCGTCTCGCTTGTCGAGGACTTGGTGCGCATCAGCGGCGATATCGACGTCTATGTCATCAGCGAACCGCTTGCTGCGTCGCGCCACAGAGCAAAACCACGGACCAGAATGACGCCGCCCTGGCACAAATACGCCCTGAGCGCCGCGCTCGTTGTCATTGCAACCCTCGTAGGATGGCCGCTGCGCGCGCAGATCGATCCGGCCAATCTTGTGATGCCTTACCTGGCCGTCGTGCTCATCGTGGCGCTGTATCTCGGGCGCGCGCCCGCCGTCCTCAGCGCGGTGTTGGGCGTGCTCGCGTTCGACTTCTTCCTCGTGCCGCCTTACCTCACGCTGGCGGTCAGCGACACGCAGTACGTGCTGACCTTCCTAGGCTTATTTGTGCTCGGATTGGTGGTAAGCGGACTGGCGGCGCGCGCGCGCGACCAGGCGCTGGCCGCGACGCGCCGCGAAGCGCAGACCGTCGCGCTCTACGATCTCAGCCGCGCGTTGACCTCAGCCACCGATTTGCCCGGCATCGTCGCTGTCGTGATCAGCCAGGTTGAGCAGGTCTTCGCGCGCGGGGCGGTCGTCTTCCTGCCGCAAGCAGATGGCCTGCGGCCATTTGGCGGGGCGAAAGCCGCGGGAACGGCAGACGCGATCGAGCATGATCTGGCCGTTGCGACGTGGACGTTCGAACATGGACGACCGGCAGGACGAGGAACGGACACCTTGCCGGCAGCACAGTTACGCTGCCTGCCGATGCTGACCCCGCGTGGGACCATTGGGGTGCTGGGGATCCGCCCGTCGAGCGACGCGCACGTGCTCACGATAGACCAGGAGCGAACACTTCATTCCTTTGCCAACCAGGCGGCGCTGGCCGTCGAGCGCGCCCAGCTCGTGGAGAAGGCGCGCGCGGCTGAGCTGCTGCAGGTCACGGACAAGCTCCAGCGCTCACTCCTCGACTCGGTGTCGCACGAGCTGCGCACGCCCTTGGTCACCATCACCGGCGCGCTGAGTGCGTTGGAGGAAGACGGTGCACGGCTGGACGCGACGACGCAACACAACCTGGCGGCCGCGGCACGCGAGGAGGCCGAGCGGTTGAATAGGCTTGTGGCCAACCTGCTCAGCATGAGCCGCCTGGAGGCCGGCGCCTTGCACCTGGCCTTGCAGGATGCGGATGCGGAGGACCTGGTCGGCAGCGCGCTGGACACGCTGGGCGCGCGAACGCATGGCCGGAGGATCGACACGCACATTGCGCCGGACCTGCCCATGGTGCACGTGGATTTCGTGCTGATGGTGCAGGTGCTCGTCAACGTGTTGGACAACGCGATCAAGTACTCGCCGGCCGGCGCGCCGATTCGCGTCTTCGTCGAACGCGTAGGCAACTCCGTGCGCGTTGGGGTGACGGACCGGGGCCCTGGCATTCCCGAGGCTGATCTCGAACGCGTTTTCGACAAGTTCCACCGTGTCCAACGAGAGGGTGAACCCAGCGGCACCGGCCTGGGGCTCTCAATCTGTCGCGGGATCATAGAGGCGCACCGCGGGCACATCTGGGCCGAGGCAGCACCCGACGGTGGGACGACGATCAACTTCGTCCTGCCGATTGATTCAAGGTGACGGAGTGATGAACGAGCCCGAAGTCCGCGTCCTGGTGATTGACGATGAAGCACCGATTCGGCGTTTCCTGCACACCGCGCTGACCGCGCACGACTACAAGGTCGCCGAGGCCGGCACGGGCCAGGAAGGGCTCATGCGCATCGTGTCAGACCACCCGGATCTTATCATCCTGGACCTGGGACTGCCCGACATGGATGGCGTGGACGTAACGCGGCGTGTGCGCGAGTGGAGCCAGACGCCCATCATCATTCTGTCGGTTCGCGAAGAAGAGGTGCAGAAGGTGGCCGCGTTGGATGCCGGGGCGGATGACTACTTATCGAAGCCGTTCGGGTTGAGCGAGCTACTGGCACGGATGCGCGTCGTGATGCGGCGCCAGGTGAGTCCTGCTGGAGAGCCGGTGGTGCGCTCCGGGGATCTGACAATTGACCTGGCCCGGCGGCACGTGACAATCGGGGGTGTCGTCGTCAGTCTGACTCCGACCGAATACGCTCTCCTGCGAGCGTTGGCGACCCATGCGGGGCGGGTTCTGACGCACAATCAACTCCTGAGGCAGGTATGGGGCGCAGGCTACGCGGGCGAGCTGCACATGCTTCGGGTGAACCTGAGCAACTTGCGGAGAAAGATCGAGCCGGATTCGACGCGTCCGACTTACATTCAGACCGAACCGGGTGTGGGCTACCGGCTGAGGCTCCTCGACTGATCGAATTGGTGTGCCGGTTCACCGCGGCGCAGCCGGTGCGCTGATCGCAATTCGCGGCACATCCACAGGCTTCCGAGGACCCCCCCCCCGGTCCTCGGAGGTTCTTTGTCCGCCGCTTGTCAAACAAGATGGCGATCGTGAATGCGCCGGGCGCTCACAAATTTTAGGGATCGCAATCGCCCAAAACTGGCGTATAATTGTCCGGGGAGGGACTGGCCCTGCTGGTTTCAAGAGGAGGTCCTATGAGTACCGACACAGTTCGACTGACCCAGAAGATCGCCGCACCTGAGGCGGAGGCATATCGCGCGTTCACACGTTCGCTCGTCGTGCGCGAATGGATGTCTGACGGCGCATCCATCGACGCACGACCGGCCGGGCATCTTTTCGTCTCATGGCACAGCGGCTACTGTGCCATGGGAGAGTTCACTGCCCTCCAGCCCGATCGCCGCGTCGCATTCACCTGGCTGGGCCGTGGCGAGCCCGGCGCCACGCAGGTGGACGTGGATCTGGCGCCTTGGGGCGATGGCGTCGAGGTCACCCTGGCGCACGGCGGTTTCGGCGCGGGAGACGCGTGGCAGGAGGCGCGGCTTGCAAGCGAGCGCGGTTGGATCGCGGGTATGGAAAATCTGAAGTCAGTATTGGAGACCGGGGAGGACCTGCGCTATGTGCGTCGCCCCCTCCTCGGTGTCCACCTGGATGAGCTCGACGCAGGCATCGCGGCCCGCCTGGGCGTGCCGGTCAGCGAGGGTGTGCGCCTGTCCGGCGTGATCCCCGGCCTGGGGGCCGAGCAGGCCGGCCTGCAGCGCGACGATGTGATCGTTGCCTTCGCGGGGCGGCCGGCAGTCGACTACGCGGGTCTCATCGCGGCGCTGACCTCCCATCGTGCCGGCGACCGCGTGGAAGTAGCATTCTATCGCGGCAGCGAACGCCACACCACAGAAATGGTCCTCTCGCGGCGGCATATTCCTGCAGTCCCACCAACGCCGCCCGGGTTGGCCGAGGCTGTGCGCGGGGCCAATGCCGAGGCCCGCGCCGAGCTGGCATCCGTCCTGGCGGACGTGAGCGACGTTCAGGCCGCGCACCGGCCCGCACCGGGAGAGTGGAACGCGTTGGAGGTGCTGGCGCATCTGGTGAGCCACGAGCGGGAGCTGCAGACCTGGATCACCGACCTGCTCTGCGACGACGAGCGATGGCCGGATCGCTTCGAGAATACCGAGGTTGTGCCCGCTCGCATCGCAGCCATCGCGCGGGCCTACCCACGGCTGGCAGAGATGGTCGACGCTCTGCACCGCAGCCAGGAGGAGACGGCCGGCATGGTCGCCACGCTGCCCCCGGAGTTTGTGGCGCACCGGGGAACCTACTGGCGGCTCGGTCGCACCCTACTGGAGGATGCGCAGCCGTCGAGCCATGTCCGGGAGCACGCTGCCCAGATCCGGGCAGCCGTTGCTTCTGCCTGAGGACAGTGTCATGAAGCTGTCTACGTTGGCAGGGGTAGTCCTGACCGGCATCCTGCTGCTCGCAGCCGCCTGCGTCGCGCTGCCCGCTGCACCTGCAACACCCGCCACACCCGCCACACCCGCAGCGTCTGCCGTGCCCGCTGCATCCACTGCCCCACCGCCCGCAGAAACGTCCCTGTCCGCTGAGGTGGCAGCGCTGCGCGGGCTGGCAGAGGCAGGTGACGAGGCCGCGCTCGCGGCTGCGCTGGATCTCAGCATGGCGGCCGTGCCCGCCGGCGAGTTCATCATGGGCAGCGACGCGGGCCGGCCCGACGAGCAACCCGCACACCGCGTCTATCTCGACGCGTACGAGATGGATCGCTACGAAGTGACCAACGCGCAGTACCGGCGCTTCGTCCTGGAAGGAGGCGGGCGGCCGCCGCGCCACTGGACAGGCGCCGCATACCCGCCCGGCCAGGCGGATTACCCCGTGGCGGGCATCGGGTGGGACGAGGCTGATGCCTACTGCCGTTGGGCCGGCAAGCGGCTGCCGACCGAGGCCGAGTGGGAGAAGGCCTGCCGCGGCATCGACGGCCTCACTTTCCCGTGGGGCGAAGCCTGGGAGCCCTCCCGCGCCAACGTGGATGCGGCCGGCTGGGACTTCGGCGTGGCGCCGGAGGCCGAAGGCACCCCTACCGTATGGGATGTCGCCTGGACCCGGCTGCCGCTGCTGCATGGCGCGGGCGGACCCACGCTGCAGCCGATCGGGTCATATCTCGACGGCGCCAGTCCCTACGGGATCCTGGACATGGTGGGGAACGTGTCCGAGTGGGTGGCTGACTGGTACAACTGGTCAGACTACTCGCGCCTCCGGGACCGCAACCCGCTGGTGACCGGGCCGCCGTGGAACCACTGCCTGCGCGGAACGGCCTGGTGCGATCCCGCGGGCACGCCCGCCTGGACGCAGTCGCAGAGCCGCTGCTCGGCGCGCAACTCATCGCACGCAGATGGTGAGCCGCGCTCCGGCTTTCGCTGCGCGCGCTCCGGTCAGGGCGAGTGAGCCGGTGGGAACACCGGCCGCAGAAGTGCAGATAATGAAGGTCACGCCCGAAACCAAAAAACAACGCCTGATCGCAGATCTGGCAGAGGCGCGATCCGCTCTCCTGCAGGCAGCACTGTTCCTGCCGCCCGTTGCGCAAGACACGCCCTTTCTCGGCGCCTGGTCAGCCCATGACATCGTCGCGCACCTGATCGGCTGGGACCACGCCAACCTGGAAGCGATCGAGGCTGTCCTGGCCGGGCGCCTGCCCGCGTTCTATGCCGCCTACGATCCGGACTGGCGCAGCTTCAACACCCAGCTCGTGAGGCAGCACAAGCAGCCCTCCCTGGCTGCGACCCTGGCTGCGGCCCAGGCGTCGCACCTGGCGCTGCTCGACCGACTGGAGGCGCTCCCCGCCGGCGATATGCTCCGGGATGCCGGAGTGCGCTCGCCCAGGGGGCGTCGCGTGACGATCGGCATGCTGCTCACCGCAGAGGCCGGCGACGAACGAAAGCACGCGGATCAGATCCGAACATTTGCGTTACGGTTCTGAGCAAGGATCCCCCATCCCAAAATGGAACAAGCGGAGAAGTTATGTCAACTAAACTCACTGCCCTGCTGGTGATCGACCTGCAGCACGGGCTCTTTCGCAAATCCACACCGATATACCGCGCGGAGCCACTGCTCGACGCGATCGATACTTTGATCGGGCGCGCCCGTTCGGCGGGTGCGCTCGTCATCATGGTGCAGCATGCTTCTGACAAGGTGCTGCCGTTCGGCTCACCGGACTGGCAGCTCCATCCCCGTCTCCATCCTGCCGAAGGCGATCTCATCGTCTACAAGCAGCACGGCAACGCTTTCGAAGACACGCCGCTGCACGCGGAGCTGGCAGCGCGCGGGATCGGGCGCCTGGTCCTCACAGGCCTCGTGACCCACGGTTGCGTGAAGGCGACCTGCCTCGGCGCGCTGGCGTTGGGCTATGACGTGGTGCTGGCCGAGGACGGCCACTCGAGCTATAGCAAGGATGCGGCGAGGCTCATTGACGAGTGGAACCGCAACCTTGGCGAGAGCGGCGCCATAGTCGTGCCGGCCGCACAGATCGGGTTCTGAGGCCCCAGTCACTTGCCCAAAGAGAACGGGTAGCGGATCGCGTTCTGCGCACAGTTATCGACGTGCGTGCCGCAGACGAGGGAAAGCGAGCATTCTGCATTCGTTGAGAATAGCGATCTTGACATCATCTTGCTGTGGTCACGATTTTGTAACGCCCATGTGCTATAGATGACTGTGAGCTACGCACATCGTCTCTCCGAGGCAAACATGGGGGCAACCAGGAACCCAGCCGGCACACACAAGGGGGTCCACCCCTACCGCTGCTTCCTGGTGCGGTGCCGGTTGGAAGAAGGCGCCTTACCGGGTGCCTCACCCGGCGCCCTTCCAGGCGGCGGACGGCCGGAAGAGATCGGGCATGGCGACGAGCCGGCCTGGCGCTTCACCGTCCAGCAGATCGAACCTGCAGCCACGCGGCGCGGCTTTGCCTGCCTCCGGGATGTCGTGGCGCACATCGAGGCCGAGCTCGCATCCTGCGCCGCGGCCGCGCAGGACCAACCGGTCACCCCCCCCTGATCGTCAGCAGGAAGGAAATCATCAATCGTGAACACCAGTCCCTACCCTACTCATCCCAAGGAGACACGAACATGAGAAGCCTCAGGAACAGGGCTAAAGCCCACTGGATGACCGTGTTTTGCCTGGTCATGGTGCTGTTGATTGCACCGGGCGGCATGAGCTCCGCGGCTCCGCTGCCTGCAGGTGAAGGCCCGGAGGAGCTCCGGGTCACGGAGCGCGACGCCGGTCAGGCGGTCGACCTGAACGGTGAGGTGTTGGTTGTCAACCTGGAGAGCAACCCCTCCACCGGCTATGGCTGGCAGGTGCAGGGACTGGACGCGCGGCTGTTGCGTCAGCTGGACCCCACAGAATGGGTGCCCTACACCCCGGGCAAGCTCGGCGCGCCCGGCACACAGACCTTGCGCTTTGCTGCGATCGGCAAGGGCCGGACCACCCTCAACCTCGTGTATGCCCGTCCCTGGGAGACTGCTGCTGCGCCGCTCAAGTCGTACTCACTGGACGTGCAGGTGGTTGAGCCTTCCGCGAAGCTCACCGGGCCCACCCCAGCCGGCACAGAGCCCGCGTCGATGGCGCCTGACGTGATGGCGCCCGATGTGATGACGCCCGATGTAGTGCCGCCCGATGTTGCGTCACCGGACGCCGTGACGGCCGACACCCTGCCTGGGGCGTTCAACTGGTGCGACCAGGGTGGCTGTACCCCGGTGCGCGATCAGGGCAACTGCGGTAGTTGTTGGGCCTTTGGCACCGTCGGCTCCCTGGAATCGGCCATCCTGCTCAAGGATGGCGTCTCCGGAGATCTCGCGGAGCAGTACCTGGTCTCGTGCAACAGCGACGACTGGGGCTGCGATGGCGGTTGGTGGGCTCATGACTACCATGAGTGGAAGTTCCTGGCCGCGCAGCTCGCCGCAGGGGCCAGGTACGAGAGCGACTTCCCCTACACCGCCACCGATGCCCCCTGCCTGGGACCTTACCGCGCGCACGAAAAGATCGCCGACTGGGTCTATATTGGCGGTGAGAACAGCGTGCCCTCTACGGCTGCCATCAAGCAGGCCATCTATGACCACGGCCCGGTGTCGGCCGCGGTGTGCGTGAACACTGCCTTCAAGAGTTACACGGGCGGGGTCTTCAACCCCAGCACGTGGTGCTTCAGCATCAACCACGCCATCGTCCTGGTCGGCTGGGACGACAGCCGCGGGGCCTGGCGCCTGCGCAACTCATGGGGACCCGACTGGGGTGAAGACGGCTACATGTGGATCGCGTACGGCAAATACTATGTCGGCTACTCGGCGAACTATGTCGTGTACAACGGCTCGACGCCGCCAGCGCCGCCCGCTGCCCCTACCGGCCTGGCGGCGACGGCCGTCGCCTACAGCCAGATCGACCTGACCTGGGCAGACAACGCCGATAACGAGACCGGCTACTCGATCGAGCGCTGCACCGGCGAAGGCTGCGGTGACTTTGCCCAGATTGCTACGACCGGCGCGAACGTGACCGGCTATTCGAACACCGGGCTCAGCGCTGCGACGAGTTACAGCTACCGCGTGTGGGCCACCAACGCGGCGGGCGACTCGGAGTTCTCCAACACGGCCAGCGCAACGACGCCGGCGCCACCGGCGCCTCCCGCTGCCCCCGCCAACCTCACCGCGACAACCGTCTCCTACAGCCAGATCGACCTGGCCTGGGCGGACAGCGACACCGAGACGGGCTACACCATCGAGCGCTGCACCGGCGCGGACTGCAGTGACTTTGCCCAGATCGCCACGGCCGGCGCGAACGTGACCGGCTACTCGAACACCGGGCTCTCCGCGTCGACGAGCTACAGCTATCGCGTGTGGGCCTCCAACGAAGGCGGCAACTCGGGCTACTCCAACACTGCGACCGCCGAGACGCAGGCGCCACCAGCGGGGCCGAAGCTCTACCTGGGCTCCAGCACCTCGGGCACGGCCGGCGGCGTCGCGTTCGCAGATGAGGATGTGCTGATCAAGGACATGGGGACCGGCGCGTGGACGTTGTTCATCGACGGCTCGGACGTCGGCCTGGCCAACACCGACATCGATGCCTTCGAGCTTCAGGGCGATGGCACGCTCCTGATGAGCTTCGACACCGCGTTCACCCTCAGTAATTTCGGCGCGGTGGATGACTCCGACATCCTGCGCTTCACGCCCACCTCGACGGGCGACACGACCGCAGGAGCCTGGACGTGGTACTTCGACGGCTCTGACGTCGGCCTCTCGACCAGTGACGAGGACATCGACGCCTTCGCCCTACTGCCCGACGGCAGGCTGCTCATCAGCACGCTCGGCAGCGTCTCGGTCACCGGCGCATCGGGCGCGGACGAGGACCTGCTGGCCTTCACGCCCACGGCCCTGGGCTCCACCACCTCCGGGACCTGGGCGATGTATTTCGATGGCTCCGACGTCGGGCTGTCCAGCACCTCGAACGAGGATGTGAACGGCGTCTGGGTGGATGCAGAGGGCAAGATCTACCTGACCACGCTGGGCGCGTTCAGCGTGACCGGCGTCAGCGGCGACGGCTCAGACATCTTCACCTGCACGCCCGGCTCGCTGGGCAGCACGACGAGGTGCACGTTCTCGATGTACTGGGACGGCTCGACTCAGGGCTTCTCGGGTGAAGTCACTGATTCGGTGAGCATCATCCAGTAGGACGGCTGCTGCCTACCCACACCAGGTGCAGGCAGCTTCGCATTACAGGCCACGTCGCGCTCGACCTCAAACGCGGGTGCGACGTGGTCTGTTCCGACTTGCGCAGCAGACAAAATTGGATATAATAGTTGCTGGTGTAGGCTTCCTCGCACGCGCATTGCCGATGCACCTCACTTTCGTGGCGGTTCCATGCACGACCGCACATTGCGCAGCACTTCCGTCCGACCAGGCTCCTCTTCACTGGCATCGCACCTCAGGCCTGATCCTTCTCTGCCGGTATGCCTCGTCCTCGAGCTGATCCTGTTTGCGCCGCTGACCGCGGACAGGAGCCAGGTCGCGGGCGCCGATCGCACGCCAGTCATACCCAGGGCGCAACCTACCCTGTGCCAGGTGGGAAACCTGGCAAAGCCGTGATAGACGCTGGAAAACCTGAGGAGGTGTGTCATGCAACCCAAACATCTGTTGATGGCGTTCAGTGTTCTGCTGATCGCCGCGTTGCTGGCTGCCTGCGCCATGCCGGCAGCCGTGCCCACGGCGACGCCTGTACCGCCGGCGCCAACCCCTGCGCCACCCACACCGGCACCGTCACCAACAGAAGCCGCAGCTCCAGACCCGGTCGCGGTGGTCCGGGCCTGGGGAGATGCCATCTACAGTGGAGATGTAGACGCAGCGCTGTCGTACTTCACCGATGACGGCAACTATCTGCTCGGTTATACGGCGTGGGGAAAGGACAACCTGCGCTGGGTTTTCGACTGGCTGGCAGGGCTTGAAACGAAGTGGGAGATCCTGGATTGCCAGCCGCAGGGCGACTCAGTCGCCTGCAATCTCACCGTTCTCGACGGTTGCATGGCTGCCTCGGGCTCGGAGGGTTTGCCGGTCAAGGCTAACTTCGCCTTCAAGGATGGCAAGATCAAGGAAGTCACGGGATCCGCAGAAGGCCCTGCATGGGACGACTACTGGGCATGGACCAGTCTTGTGCAAGCGTGGCAACGCGTCTCTCGCGCCGAGGAATCAGCCAAGGCCGTGGAGGGAACCAAGGAGGGAGGCGCGGTGCAGATCGGGATCTGCCGGGACTATCAATCCGCCTCGAAGACCCAACCTGCTGCCACCGAAGCCTCAGCGAGCGCCTGGGTGGATGCGATCAAGCACGGCGACGTCGACGCGGCGCTGGCGGTCTTCACGGACGATCCGAAGTTCCGGTTCTGGAAGGATCAGGCCGTGGGGGTGGAAGAAGTTCGCTCCATGTTCGAGTGGATGGCCGGCAAGGAAACGCGCCTCCGTATAGCCGACTGCGAATGGGTTGGCACCGGCATCGAGTGCGTGCTGTCTGTCTCCGACGGGTGCATCGAGGCCTATGGCGCCACTGACGGCATGCCCGGCAAGGTGACCTTCTACTCGCTGGAGGACGGTACCCTGCACCAGTTTTCTGCGTTTCTGCTAGTCACCGAGCGCAAGGCCTACGAGGAGTGGCTGGAGGCCGAGGCGGCCTGGGCCAGCGCCGATCGCGCGGACGAGCTCGCCCAAGCCGAGGGCTACAGCAAGGGGGCCGGAGAGATGGCGGTCAAGCTGTGCCGGGAGTATGCCGCTGCCACGCCGTGACGAACGGCAACGGCACTTATCGTCAACGCGATCAAAAACTCCCAGGAGCCAGTCATGGTCTCCGCCAGCCGCTCGCTGACCCATCTGGCGGAGGCCCTGCGCAAAAATGCGCTCGGTTGTAGGGGCAGGGCTTGCCCCTACCCCACCACCGCCGCCGCCACCTGTGGCATCAGCAGCGGCTGCAGCGAGCGCTCGATCTCCCTGCGCTGCCCCTCCAGCCACGGCGGGAGGATCAGCTGCTCGCCGAGATGCGCCTGGTCTTCGTCGCGCGCAAACCCAGGGCCATCGGTCGCCAGCTCGAACAACACGCCGCCCGGCTCCCGGAAATACACCGAGCGGAACCAGAAGCGATCGATCTGCGGTGTGGGGCTGAGGCCCACGGCCGCGATCTCGCTTCGCAACGCCATCTCCTCCGCGTCGTCAGCCACGCGCCACGCGATATGGTGCACGCCGCCCACGCCCCACCGGCCGCGACGCTCACCGGGCATCGCCTTGATGTCGATCAACCCGCCGGGCGCACCGCCATCGACCGCAAACCTGTGCCAGCCATCCTCGACACCCCGCGCCTCGAAGCCCATCACCCCCGTGAGCAGCGCCGCGGTCTGGCGGACATCATCCTCCCACAGCCGCACCGAGTGCATGCCGCGCACCTGGTGCGTCACCGGCACAGGGCTCTCGTTCCACGCCGCGAACGGCCGCTCCGCGCTCGTCTCAACCAACGCCAGGGGCAGCCCGTGCGGATCACGGAACGGCAGCACGGTCTCGCCAAAGCGCGTCTCCTCCCTTCCTACCTGTACCCCGGCGCAGGCCAACCGTTCGCGCCAGTACGGCAGGCTGCCGGGCGGCGCCGCAAAGGACACCTCCACCGTAAAGCCCACGCCCAGGGCCGCAGGGCCCATGTCCGGCCAGGGGAAGAACGTCAGATCCGTGCCGGGCGTGCCCTGCTCGTCAGCATAGAAAAGGTGATACGTGTTAGTGACGTCCTGGTTGACCGACTTCTTGACCAGACGAAGCCCCATTACCCCCACGTAGAAGTCCAGATTCTCTTGCGGGTCACCGGCAATCGCGGTGACGTGGTGAATTCCATGAACCGATCCGTGCATCTTACTCTCCTCACACTCTGTTACAATACAATCATTCTACAGGAGATTGGATGCAAATAGTGTAGCAAAAGATACACTATACGGGAGCGTCTTGGGGCAGAATAACGCGTGCCGTCGTTCGTCTACGTGCAAACGGTCGAACAGGAGGAGCCATGTCTTTCGAACCCCTTCCCTTCGGCGAGGACCAGAACGCCTCGGAACCGCTGGTTCCGCAACCGCTCGCAGCCCAAGGCCGCCCGGTGCGGCCGCCAACCGTCGTCCTGGACGCGGACAACATCCGCCGCCTCCAGGGCTACCCGCGGCCGCCGCGGGACAATGGCATCGGCCTGCACTTCCACCTGGACCTGCGGGACTATTTCATCGCCGAGACCGTGGAAAATCTCAAGTCGATCCGCGCGACCTGGACGTGCATCTATGCGCAGGACGAGCTGCAGACGGAGCGCGCCGCGGCCGCCTGCTTCGCCGCAGGCATCATGCCCGTCGTGCGCATCGGCCGGCAGATTGACGAGCCCGTGGAGCCCGCTCAGTTCGTCCACGGCCTGCGCCGCGCGTGGCAGGCTGCAGGCTGGGGCGGCGACCCCGAGCCGCTCTACGTGCAGCTCTATAACGAGCCGGAGGACCTTCGCGAGTGGGTGGGCGGCGTGTTGCCGGGCGATTGGGCGCGGCGCTTCGGCGAGACCTGGGCCAGGGAAGCGCCCCGGATCGTGGACGCGGGCGGCTACGCCGGCATCCAGGTGCTCGACCGCTTCGGCTTCGACGAGGCGGTGGACGCGCTGGCGCGCAACGGCCAACAGCACATCTGGGACAGGGCGTTCTTCGTCCATCACAACTACGGCCAGAATCACCCGCCGGCCTATCCCTATGATGCGATCAAACAGGCGGAGCGCCCGGGCATCACCATCCTCGACGATCACGTCGCCAGCCTGAAGTTCCTGGCGCATGCGGCCTGGATGCAGGAACGACTGGGCTTCGTGCTGCCGGTCATCGGCGGAGAGGGTGGCTGGTGGCTGTACAACGACGAAGACAAGCACTATCCCAAGGTCGAATGGCCGCTCCACGCGGAGTACCACCGGGAGATGTACGAATGGCTGCGCACGGGGATGCTCTCCAACGGCGAGCCCACGCCCGACTACCTGTTCAGCATCACGTCCTGGATCGCCGGGTCATGGACCTTCGCGGCCCAGAACTGGTGGGGCAACAGCCTGTCGCCGACCGGGAAGCTCGACCAGACCATCGCGGCCATGCAGTCCATCCCCGAATTCGTGCGGCGCTTCTCATGGGACGGCGCGCACCCGCCCGTCGACGTGCAGCCGGATGAGGACGTTGGCCCTGGCCAGACACCGGATGCGGATCCCACCCCGACGCCGGATGAAGGTCCCACCCCGACGCCGGATGAAGGTCCCGGCCCGGAGCCCCCTCCCCAGCCCGACGTGAAGTGGGATCCCCGGCTGGACGACCTGGGCGTGCGCCTCCAACGCGCGGGGATCGATCCGAGATGGCGGCTGGTGGAGGCCGAATACTGGGACGATACGCAGTCCGGCGGCAAGCACCACATCTACATCAGGGCCCTGCGCAAGGACGGCTCGCCCGCGCAGGGGATCCGGTTCGTGGCTGACTGGATCGGCCGGCGGCCCGACGAGACACCGGGACTGCTGACCACCGACGAACGCGGGGAGGCAAACATGCCCATGTTCATCAACTTCGACCCGCGGCTGAAGAACGGCATCATGTTCGCCACGGCCGATGCCGCAGCCGCGGACACCGTGGCCGGCATGGGGCTGCCCTGGAACCATCACGTGTGCTTTCTGCTGACGTTCCAGGAGCAGAGTTGAGGAGCCATCATCCCGGCGGGACATCCTGGAGGGCCTGTGCTACAATCTCCTCAATACCGTTCGATGGAGAAGGGACGCCATGCAAACCGATCCACTCGTGAATTCTGACCCCTCGTGGTTCAAGGATGCGGTCTTCTATGAGGTCTTCGTGCGCGCGTACGCGGACAGCAACGGCGACGGCATCGGAGACCTGGCCGGACTGACCTCGAAGCTGGAGCACCTCCACTGGCTCGGCATCGATGCCGTGTGGATGCTGCCCATCGGCCCGTCGCCCCTGCGCGACGATGGTTACGACGTGGCGGACTTCACCGCCATTCACCCGGACTACGGCAATCTCGATGACTTCCAGGCACTCGTCGCGGAGGCGCACCGCCTCGGGCTCAAGGTCGTGGTCGAGATGATTCCCAACCACACCTCGGACCAAAACCCATGGTTCCAGGCATCGCGGGACCCGAACCACCCCGAGCACAAGAAATACCGGGACTGGTATGTCTGGAGCGATACGGACCAGAAGTACAAGGACGCGCGCATCATCTTCATCGACTCTGAGCCGTCTAACTGGACCTACGAGCCCCTGCGCGGGCAGTACTACTGGCACCGCTTCTTCTATCACCAGCCCGACCTGAATTATGACAACCCCGAGGTGCAGCGCGCGATGCTGCGCGTCGTGCAGTTCTGGATGGACCTGGGCGTGGACGCGTTCCGGGTCGATGCGACCCCCTACCTGATCGAGCGCGAGGGGACCAGCTGCGAAAACCTGCCGGAGACCCACGACTATCTGAAGCGGGTGCGCTCGTTCGTCGACGGTTACGCGCCGGGCACCATGCTGCTCTCCGAGGCCAACCAGTGGCCTGAAGACGTGCGCCCGTACTTCGGCGGCGACCTCCAGAACCCGGAGGTCCCGGGCGATGAGTTCCACATGAACTTCCATTTCCCCGTCATGCCCCGCATCTACATGGCGCTGGCGCGGGCCGACCGGACCCCGATCGTGGAGATTCTGGCGCGCACGCCACCGCTGCCCAAAGGATGCCAGTGGGGGATCTTCCTCCGCTGCCACGACGAGCTGACGCTGGAGATGGTGACCCCTGAGGAGCGCAAATTCATGTGGGACTTCTACGCGCCCGAGCCCCGCATGCGCCTGAACCTGGGCATCCGGCGCCGGCTCGCTCCGCTGCTCGGTAACGACCGCGGCCGCATCGAGCTGGCCAACTCGATCCTCTTCACACTGCCTGGCTCGCCGGTGATCTACTACGGCGACGAGATCGGCATGGGCGACAACATCTGGATCGACGATCGCGGCGGCGTCCGCACGCCCATGCAGTGGAACGCCGGGCGCGGCGCGGGCTTCTCCGGCGCGGACCCCTCGAAATTCTACTTCCCGCTCATCGACGATGACACCTTCGGATACCAGCAGGTGAACGTGGCGCAGCAGCGCGCGGATCCCGACTCGCTGCTCAACCACATGCGCACGATGATGGCGGTCCGCAAGGCCAACCCAGCCTTCGCCCGCGGGGACTTCAAGATGCTGGAGCCCGAAAATAGAGCGGTGCTGGCCTTCCTGCGCACCTGGGATGGCGTGAACCTGCTGGCCATCAACAACCTGTCGACCGAACCGCAGATGGTGGCCCTTGATCTGGCCGCGTTTGCGGGCTCAACGCCCGTCGACCTGTTCACGGGCGAGCGGCTGCCTGCAGTGACCGCGGAACCGTGGTCCCTCGCGCTCGGCCCGAGCGGCTATCGCTGGCTGTCTATCGCGGCGGCGTAGACCTGCGCGATGCGAAGGTGCCCGGCACTTGCGATCCTGCGGATCGTAAAAGTGCCGGGCACCTGACATACCGCGCCATCCTACCGTTTGCTCACGCGACAAAGTTGTGGCAGACTCCATGCTGACATATTTTCTGGTCACCACCCTCACCGGGGCTGTTACCCTCACACGGGCCACCACCCCCCAGCGGCTTGCGGAGGCATCATGACGCTCGACAAACGCAACCTCTACCGGTTCCCTTGGTCGCTCAACGACAACCCCATCGCCTGGCTGGAAGTCACCGACATCTGCAACATCCACTGCGAAGGATGCTATCGCCAACACCTGACCGGGCACAAGACCCTCGACCAGGTCAAGGAAGAAGTGCTCATGTTCAAGCGGTGGCGCAACCCGGACAACGTGTCCATCGCGGGCGGCGAGCCGCTGATCTACCCCCACATCGTGGACCTGGTCGCGTTCATCCACGAGCAGGGCATCAAGCCGGTCATCCTGACCAACGGCGTCGCGCTCAAACCGGACTTCCTCAGGGAGCTCAAGAGGGCCGGCCTGTCCGGCTTCACCATCCACGTCGACAGCCACCAGGACCGCCCCAAGTGGAAGGGCAAGAACGAGGGTGAGCTCAACGAGGTGCGCCAGCACTTCGCGGACATGATCCACGAAGAAAAAGGGCTGTACGTCATCTTCAACTCGACCGTCTACCCCTCGACATTTCCCGAGATCCCCGATGTCCTCAAGTGGGGCCAGGCCAACATCGATCGGGTGCAGGGATTGGTATTCATCACCTACCGGACGGCCAAGCTCGACGAGCACGTGGCCAGCGACGCGGCCGACCAACAGGTGGACCTGAGCCAGCTGAGCTACGTCAGGGAGCACTTCGAAGAGGAGTTCGTGACCTCCCCTGAAGTCTACGAATTGCTGCAGAAGACCTGCCCGCAGTACGACGCGGCCGGCTACCTGGGCGGCACGGTGCGCCACGACACCTACAAGTGGTTGGCCGGCGCCACGGTCGGCGTCCCGGACCAGATCTATGGCGCGATCGGCAAGCAGACGATGGAGGTGGCGCAGGCCGGGCACCATTTGTTCAAAGGCACCTACCTGGCCTACCTGTCCGAGGCCAACGTGGGCGCGTGGTCCTTCATGATGGCGCCCTGGGACCCGAAGGTGCGCAGGGCCCTGGGCCGGCGCCTGGGTGACCTCGCGCGCCATCCTGGCCGGCTGTTCCGCCCCGTGCATATCCAGAGCATCGGCATCATCCAGGCGCCCGACCTGCAGGGCGACGGCCGCGCGGACATGTGCGACTCCTGCCCCGACATTACGATCTACGACGGCAAGTTCATCAATTCCTGCCGCATGGACGAATACCGGCTGTTCGGCGGATTCCTGTCCGTGACGGAGAAACAGCAGGAGCACTGATCCGCCATGGATTTCCTCAAGCCCCTCGCGCCCATCACGTTCATGCGCAGCATCGCGCGCATTTTGAGGGCGCGGCCGCAGATTCCCGAATCCCTGGGGGACAACGCCATGCTGGCCGTGCTGCTGAACCGGCGCAGCGTGCGCAGCTTCCAGGACCGGCCCATCCCCGACGACGTGTTCGCCGCGATCCTCGAGGCGGGCCGCGTGGCGCCCTCCACGGTGAACCTGCAGACGTGGAGCTTCGCCACCTTCACCCCGGCCGAATGGACCGCGAAATTCGGGCGCCCGCTGCCGTTCAAGGCGGCCCGAGCGGTCATCATCCTGGCCGACGCGCACCGCGCGAGGCGCGTGCTGGACGTTTTTCCGAAGAGCCCCCTGGTGGAATACACGCTGGCGGTGATGAATGCCTCGCTGGCCGCGATGGCCATGAACGTGGCCGCCGAGGCGCTGGGGGTGAGCTCGGTTATGCTCTCGGAGACGGGGCGCACCGGCTTCCTCGACGCCGGCTACCTGGCAGACGAGCTCCGCCTGCCCGCGGGCGTGGCGCCCCTCATGACCATCGTATTCGGCTATGGCCGCGGGGTGCATCCCCCCATGCCCCCGAAGCTCCCGCTCTCCGAAATCACCTTCACCGGAGAATACCGGGAAGCGGACGAAAAGGTCCTCCAGGACTGGCGGGACCAGATGATCGCGGGCTACAAGGCGAGCCGTCCCGGCGCCTCCTTCGAACAGCAGTTGGCGCTGTACCGGTCGAAGATCGGGCAGGCTGAGCAGGACCTGCAGGAGATAGTGCTGGGCGGGGGTGACGAAACCGGGTGATCCGAAAGGTGCCCGTAACCACAAGGTGCCCGGCACTTTTACGATCCGCAGGATCGCAAGTGCCGGGCACCTGAACCCCTAATCCCTCTGGCTTAGCGGTTGAACCCGCCGCGGCCGCCGCGCATCCCGCGCCCCATGCCGCGCTCCGCCGGTGCACCGGTGGTCGTGCGCTCGATCATGGTCTTGACCTGGGTCTCCATGCGTTCAAGCATGAAGTCCGCCCGCTCCTGCGTCAGCTTGCCGTCCGCAACCAGCTGGGCGAGGCCGGCCTTCTTCTCGGCCATCATCGCATCAACCAGCGCATCGACGGTAACATCCTTGCTCGCCGCGATCTCGGCCAGCGACTTGCCGGCCAGCCGCTCGGCCTGGAGATCCTCCGCGGTCATGCCGAGCAGCTCGGTGAGCGCCTCGGAGCAGCCGGCGTCCTGCCCGCCCCACGCGGGTGCGCCCGCCCATGCGCCGCGACCCATCATCCCGCCAAAGGCTGCACCGCCGGCCATCGGGCAATCGCCTGCAATCGCCGGATCAGGAGCCTGCATCCGCGCACCGTAGCCGAGGCCCGCCGCGGGCGGCTTGCCCGGAGCTGCCAAAGCCGTGCCTGCCAGCAGTGCGGTCACGACAGCGGTCAGAACTGCGATCATAAGAAACCGTTTCATGGTTTTTCCTCCATCGACTGGATCTACATCGACCAGCGTTCAACGACTGGCCTGACTAAACTATACCGCCGAGTTGTGAAGAACCGGTGAACAAGTTGTGGGGCTGTGATGAAAACAGAGCCGGTTCACCCTGCCATCCGCCCCTTGCGGGCAGTTTCAGCTACTGGTCCAGCCGCTGTGCCAGCCAGGTCCGCAGCCCCGAAACGGAGAACGTTTCTGTCTCCAGTGACTTGAGCTGGGTCGTCGCAGGCGTGTCCGCAGGTAGCTCAAATGCGGCCAGGATCTCGGCCAATGGCACGTTGTAGGCCGTCGACACGTCCCCCAGCGTCATCCACCCCTTGATCTCATCGACGCTCTTCCCCGTGGGCAGCGCCTTCTCCCCGGTCGATGTCAGCTTCCCGGAGACAGACCAGATTCCCGCGGCCTTCGCACCGCCGATGAGGCCGAAGAACAGCACCAGGATGAGTACTCCGAAGATGAACGGATTGACTTTCATTGACTGACTCCTTACTTTCCGAACACAGGCACGCCCAGCTTGAGCTCAAGCGCACCTTCGCGCGGGCACTCATCCACGCATTCCAGGCAGCCGACACAGTCGACGCTCTTGATGGTCGTCGCAGTATGGACGGGCAGCCCCATCGGGCAGGCCTTCGTGCAGATGGCGCAGTTCTTGCACGCGTCGGACTCACGCTTCAGATAGAACGGGCTCAATTTGCTGACGATGCCGGTCGCCGCACCCAACGGGCATGCGTAGCGGCACCAGGGGCGCTCGACGAACAGCGATGCCACCAGCACGATCACGAGCACGACCAGTCCTGCACTCACGCTGAGCTCGAGCAGGCCCCACAGCGCAGCCCAGGGGTCGACGTCGCGGAAGACCATGAATCCGTAAGCCGCCGCGCCGCCCACCGACCAGACCAGCACCGCGTACTTGAGGAAGCGCAGGTACCGGTCGAGCACGGCCAGCTTCGCGCCGCGCTTTTTGAGGGTCTTCACCGCGCCACGCACACCGGGCACGCGCTTCTGCACGAAGGCAGAGAACCGGCTCACCATCTCCTGGATGAACCCGAGGGGACAGAGCCACCCGCAGAACGCGTTGCGGGCAACCAGCGACACCGCCAGGGTGGCCACCAGCACGACCAGGTTGGACAGGTGCACGTGCGCTACGTACTTGCCCCCGCTGGTGATGTACTTGTAGAGCGTCTCCAGTCCGCCCATGGGGCAGTAGGCTTCCCAGGAAGCCGTGATCGTCGAGCCGCCTTCTCCGACCAGAGTGTGCCGGATCGCAATGGCTGCGATGAACAGAAACACGCCCAGCTGGGTCAGGCGGCGGAATGTGTGGTGGGTCAGCAGTGCCGCCAGGCCCTTGCGCCTCGGCTTGACCTGCCCAAAGCTGGGTGCATGGATTGCCGTTGTCATGTTCGCTCCTCCCACAAGGGTGACGCCCCGGCCCGGAATGGCCAGCATGGGGTCTGAGATCGTTGGCCGGTACGTCGTGAGTGATGATAACCGGTGTGCGAGAAGGAGTGATGTACAAGCTGTGAAGATCGTGTGAAGGATTTGGGGAACTGCGCTGTAACCTTGCCCTGCGGGCTGCATCCTAATATTTGTTACGAACGAAATGATCGAAAAAAGGATGGATCTCCCATGAGTGAATTCGTGATCGATTTTCCCGGCGGCGCCCGCGTGGACGCGCACCTCGACACGCACACCATCAAGACGGATCAGCTGCCGGTGGCTGGCGGACAGGACTCGGCCCCCGCGCCGTTCTCGCTGTTCCTGGCGTCGATCGGCACCTGCGCGGGCATCTACGTGCTTAGTTTCTGCCGCCAGCGCGGGGTCCCGACCGAGGGCATCCGCATCGTGCAGCGCATGGAAAACAATCCGGCCACGCGCATGATCTCCAAGATCGAGCTGGAGATCCAGTTGCCGCCCGAGTTTCCGGAGAAGTACAAGGATGCGGTGATCCGCGCGGCCGATCAATGTGCGGTCAAGAAGCACCTGGAGAACCCGCCGCAGTTCGATGTCTTTACGACGATTGCTCCCTGACGGCCGTCAGGCCCGGACGACAGTCAGGCCCTGACGGCCGCCCAGCGGATTTCGTCACGCTCTTGTGCGAACATCGCGCAATCAGATCGTCTAAGTCGTAGTTGTGCGCGGCCGGCGTACGCTGCTGCCGAACGCGCACGGGCCCGTGGAGCACTTGCCGCAGCAATCATCATCGCTCACCGCCTGGATGTGCGCCCAGCAGGCCTGTTTATCCAGGCTCAACTTGGCGTCTGCGCTCGGGTGGATTGCCCCCGCCGGGCAGGCGCCGATGCAATAGCTGCACTCGCCGCTCTCGAAGTAGACGCAGCGTTCTTTGGTGATTCGCGGCGTCGGCTCCAGCGCCGCGTCTACGACCAGGCTGCCGCAGCGGCCGGCCGAGCCGGCATCGGTAATGAGGAGGTGATGCAGCCCGAAGCTGCCCAGACCGGCGATGGCGCACGCGCTCTTGTGAGACCACGTGCAGGACATCGTGACCGGATCGAAGTTCCAGGTCGCGGGCGCGGCGCTTGCCCGCACCCCGAAGTTCTCGAGCAGCGCGGGCGGCAGCCCCTGCAGGATTCGGTTGATCAGCGCGTTGGTCTCGCGGTACGCCAGCGCCCACTCGGGTGATGGAGCCCGGCCGCCGCGATTACTTTTTACCACTGAACGCTCGAAAGGCAGAAAGAAGGCCACGGCCGAGCGCGCGCCGGGCAGCATATCGGCCGGCAGCGCGTGGTTTGGGTCCGCGACCTGGCGCAGTTCGCCCCACAGAGGATCGTACGCGCTTGCATAGCCGACGAGGACCGGCCGGTATCCCGTCTGTGTCCCCGCGCCGGCGACCTGCTGCCGGATGTAGTTGTCGATGAAGCTCTTCAGATCATCCGCCATCGCGCTCCTCCTGGGATCTTCTTATTTCCGGCTAGTATATCAAAGATATATCAATCTGGCAAGGGGCATTCCAGGGCAAGATCGGGAAGAGAAACCAGGTGCTAGGCTTCCTCGCTATCCACCCAGCGCGCCGTGCCCTCGACGGAATCGCCCCCCTGCTCCGGCCTGTAGCCCAGGCGCCCCTTGGTGACGACAACAAGGATCACCGCGATCAGGACGTAGAGCCCCATCAGCACATACTCGGTGGCACGCGGCACGTTCGGCACGAGTCTGCCCACCCATCCCTGGCTGGCATTGAATGAGCTGTGGATCAGCACCGCGATCAGGATGCTCTGGTTGGCCCTGTTGTAGACCCACGAAAACGCAATCGAGATAATCATGATCAGCAGGATGTTCAGGCCGAACTTGGCGGGATCGAACGGACCGGCGGCGTTGGGGCCTCCCACCATCAGGAAGTTGGGCAGATGCCAGACCCCGTGAACCAGGCCGACCACGAGGGCAGCCACCAGCGGGCTATAGCGCTCCTGCAGGCGGGTCAGCGCAAACCCGCGCCAGCCCGGCTCTTCCCCCCATTGGATGATCGCCGGAAATACTAGCACCCCAGACAGGTACGACGTGAAGAAGGTTGAGGGTTGCCCGGCAATCGCCTGCAAAGGGGCAAGACCCAGTTGCGAGCTCACGGCCACCAACCAGAGCAGCGGATAGCCGAAAAGCACAATCAGGTATGGCAGGATTCCGACGCGCCATTGAAAGTAGCGCCGGAAGAAGCGCCGCACGCCCGCGCGACCCTCGAGAGCCTCTGTAACCACTACTGCGCCCAGAGTGGGCCCGGCAAATGTGCTCAGCAAGAACAGGACGACAAAGATCGGAAAGGGGACCTGGTACTGGAGCAGTCCCAGGCCGTCGGAGCTGAGGATCATCGGCGCCTGGAACAGCCAGGTGCCGATGAGAGCGGTCGCGAAGAAACTCGTGACCGGATGCTCCGCCATCAGGCGCTTGATGCCGGTCGTCGAGACCGGCAGCCGGCCAGTGAACGCTTCGGCGCGGGTAGCCATCGGAAATCTCCCACGATCAGAACGAACGGCAGCTTGACCTGCCAGCCGGTTCGTCGCACATCACACGTCGTGCTGGTCACCCGACGTAGCGCTCGGCGACACGTTGCCAATTTGTGCAATGATAGTACAACGTAGTCGTCAAATAAAGTAGTGCAAGTCACCATGTGTTTTCGTTCGCGATCTGGCACGCGAGGGCCACGCCCTGACGACTTTCGGGCCTCAACCGCTGGCACAATCCAAAATAAAAGCGCCTGGCTCTCCCCCAGGAGAAGCCAGGCGCTTTCTCTTCCCGGCCCACGGCCGGCTCAGCGGCGGATCCCTCAGGTGCCGCCGGGCGCGCAGGCAGCCGCCGCAGATGCGGCCACTCCCCCGCCCCCCACCACCTTGGATGCGAACATCGACACCTTGCGACGCACATGTTGGCTGCCGCACGCGGGGCACTTCACCTCGTCAACCGCACTCGACGATCGCACTAACTCCTCGAATTGATCCTGGCAGTCGTTGCATTGAAACTCGTAAAGGGGCATTCTCGATATCCTCGTTATTGATAGAGTCAGTCGTTCAGCTTTGCAGCGCGACTGCAACGCGGTCCAACCGTGCCGCGGCGTCCTCCGCCACAGACCGCAGGCCGGCATTGTCAAGCACGCCGAGCATGGAGAGCGGATCGACCAGGGAAACGTCGGTGACATTGTCCTCGACGAATGCAACCGTGACGTTGCACGGCAGCAGCAGCCCTGCCTCAGGCGCTGCCGAAAGAGCACGGTAGGCAAGCGGCGGGTTGCAGGCGCCCAGGATCTTGTAGGGCCGGAAGTCCACATCGAGCTTCTTCTTGAGCGTCTCTCTGACGTCGATCTCCGTCAGAACCCCGAAGCCTTCCGCCTTCAACGCATCTGTCACGCGCGCCAGCGCGGATCCGAAATCAGCCTCCAGGCGGACGCTCCGCCCAATGTTCACTTTCGCCGTTTCGCCCATGCTTTCCTCCGTAGCCGCTCATATCCGAGTGATGACGGGGGGCATTTCGCCCCCGACATGGGTTATGATGCACGCGGCGCCGAAAAGGTGACACGAGATTCGGCGGAAAGTGGCCGCGCGACGCGGGGGCGATCGCCCGGCGCTCAACCCAGGTGCCGGGCACCTAACTACGAACGCTGCTTCACCGGCAGCGCCATCGTAAACGTTGCCCCCTGGCCCGGCTCGCTCGTGGCAGTGAGCGTCCCACCGTGCGCGGCGACGATCTGCCGCGCGATGGCCAGCCCCAGGCCCGCGCCGCCACCCTGGCGGCTGCGGCTGCGGTCCCCCCGGTAGAAGCGGTCGAAGACGTGGGGCAGGTCCTCCGCGCTGATCCCCGACCCGCTGTCTGCGACCTGCACATGGACCTGCTCCCCCGCGCGGATCACGGCCAGCGACACACGGCCGCCCGCCGGCGTGTGGCGCAGCGCGTTGCTCAGCAGGTTGCGCAGCACCTGCGCGAGGCGATCCGCATCGCCCAGCACGGTCGAGCTTCCCCCCGCTCCATCCGCATCCAGCGCCAGGTCCAGCCGGACGCCTGACGATTCCGCGACCGGTGCAAACTGGGCCGCGGCCGCGCGCGCCAGGCCGTTGACATCGATCGGGGCCTGCTCGAGCCGGAGCCGGCCCGCATCCGCGAGCGCGAGATCGTGCAGGTCGTCGACGAGGCGGGTCAGGAGCCGCGTCTCATCGTATAGGCTCGCCACCTGCGCCATCTCCAGCGGGTAAACGCCGTCGAGGAGCGCCTGCAAATTGCCCTGGACCACGCTCAGCGGGGTGCGCAGCTCGTGGGAAACATCTGCGATGAGGTTCTTCCGCATCGTTTCGGCCTCGGCCAGGCTGGCCGCCATCTCGTTGAACGCGCGGCCCAGCTCGCCGGTCTCGTCGCGCGACCGGATCTCCACGCGCTGCGAGAGATCGCCTGCGGCGACGGCCTGCGCCGCGTGGGTCAGGCGGACGAGTGGTGCTGTCAGCAGCCTGCTGAGTAGGATGCCCAACAGGAGCGAGAGCGCCGCAGCGCCCAGTGCGGCCCAGAGCAGGGACGACTGCACCTGCCGGAGGAAGGCCTCGGCCTGCGCATCCAGGACCACCTCGGTCGGCCGGATGTTGAGGAGTGTGCCGATGCGCCGGCCATCCTGGATCAGCGCCATGCCCTGGCCCAGGATCTCCGCGGGCAGGATCTCGCCCACCATTTCGCCGCTCCGGCTCGCAACCACGCGGCCCTCCGTGTCGGCCACCGCGAGGCTCGGCCCGGCCATGCCTGAAGGGGTCCGGCCGCCGCGGCCCATGCCGCCCATCCCCATGCCGCCCGGCCCCGCGCTGGCCAGCAGCGACTCCACGCCGGTCCAGCTCCCGTTCCGGGCATAGTAGCTCGTCAGGGAGGCGGCCAGGCCCTCCTGCATGCCCATCCCCGACGCGACCACATACTGGCGGAACTGGTTGTCCGTCGTGCGCACCGTGAGCAGCGCCACCACCCCGATGGCTGCCAGCGCGACCGCGAGGAATGCCGCGGTCAGCTTGACCCACAACCGGTTCACAGATCCACTCCCAGCTTATATCCCACGCCGAACACGGTCTGGATGAACCGGGGATGGCGGGGGTCGTCGCCCAGCTTCGCGCGCACGTTCTTGATGTGCGCGTCGATCGTGCGCTCGTAACCCTCGTATGCATCGCCCTGGACGCGATCCAGCAGCTCCAGCCGCGAGAATGCGCGGCCGGGGTTCTGGAGCAAGATCGCCAGCAGGTCGAACTCGGTGGGGGTCAGGTCGAGCAGCCGGCCGTCGAGCGTAGCCGTGTGCCCGGCCTGGTCCAGCACCAGGGGTCCGGCGCTGAGGGTGCCGGGCAGCGGCTCGGCTGCCGCGGCGCTGCGGCGCAGCACCGCGCGCACGCGTGCGACCACCTCGCGCGGGTTGAAGGGTTTGGTGATATAGTCGTCCGCGCCCAGCTCGAGGCCGACGATCTTGTCCGTATCCTCGATGCGCGCGGTGAGCATGATGATGGGGATGTTCCCCTCCCGGCGCAGGATGCGGGCGACCTCGAGGCCGTCGATGCCGGGCAGCCCAAGATCGAGCACCACCAGGTCGGGCTTCTCCCGCCGCGCCTGGATGAGTGCGGTCTGGCCATCGCCGGCCTCGACCACCGAAAAGCCGCCCTGTTCCAGGTAAGAACGGACCAGCTTCACTATCTTGGCTTCGTCGTCGACGACGAGGATCTTTGCGGTCATGGCGCCTCCACTGTCCTTGCGCGGCGGATTGCCGGCGCGCATCATTATGGCCCACGCTCCATGCTCGCGCAAGGTTGTGGAGAAGATGTGAAGGAGGTGTGTGCGTCGTGTGACGGGAGCACCGCCTCTCGCCATTAGGTGCCCGGCACCTGGGTCAAGTTACTGGGATCGTCTTGCCCATTGCTCGGTTAGGCAGTATCATCTCCCCAACGAGAGGAGACGACCCGTGCATTTCGAGCTCGCGTACGGAAAGGGGCGCCTGGGCCTCGACCTGCCGGGCAGCGCCGCGGTCACGGTGGTTGAGCCGACCTACCTGCCAGGACTGCCCGACCCGGTCGCCGCGGTCCGGGCCGCGCTAGCTGCGCCCATCGCGGCGCTCGCCGCGCCGGTCGCGGCGCAGCCGCTGGCCGAGTTGGCCCGGCCTGGCATGCGCGTGGGCTTGATCTTCAGCGACATCACCCGCGCGACCCCGCATGAGGTCATCCTGCCACCCATCCTCGACGCGCTGGCCCAGGCCGGCGTCCCTCGGGAAGACATCACGCTCTTCGAGGCCCTGGGCACTCACCGCCGCAACTCAGAGGCCGAGTTGGCCGGCATGTTGGGCGAGGAGCTGGCCCGCACCTTCCGCATCGTCCAGAACGACGCGTTCGACCCCGCCACCCAAGCCTACGCGGGCCGCTCCAGCCGGGGCCACGAAATCTGGCTCAACCGGGAGATGCTCGAGTGCGACCTGCGGATCCTCACGGGCTTCATCGAGCCGCACTTCTTCGCCGGCTTCTCCGGCGGCGGCAAGGCCATCATGCCGGGCATGGCAGGGCTCCGGACCGTGCTGGGCAACCATGACGCGGGGATGATCAGCCATCCCAACGCCACCTGGGGCGTGACCGAGGGCAATCCGATCTGGGAGGAGGTCGTCGAGGTCGCGCTGGCCGCGGGGCCGCTCTTCCTGGTGAACGTGACGATGAACCGCGACCGGCAGGTGACCGGCGTCTTCGCGGGCGACCTGCTGCCCGCGCATGCCGCAGGGTGCGAATTCGCCCGGCGGACCGCGATGACGCCCGTGCCTCATCCCTTCGACATTGTCATCACGACCAATTCGGGCTACCCGCTGGACCAGAACCTCTATCAGGCAGTCAAGGGCATGAGCGCGGCTGCGCAGATTGTCAAGCCGGGGGGCGCGATCATCATTGCGGCCGAGTGCGCAGATGGCATCCCGGATCACGGCAAATACGGTGAGTTACTCAGGGGGGCAGAGAGTCCGGCCGCGCTGCTCGAGACGATCAACCAACCGGGATTTCTGGAGCAGGACCAGTGGGAGGCGCAGATCCACGCGCAGATCTTACTGAAGGCCGAGGTGTACGTCCGCACGGACAACCTTACGCGGGCCCAGATCGAGTCCGCCCTCCTCAAGCCGTGCGTGCGCATCGAGGACACCGTCGCAGGGCTGCTGGCACGCTATGACAAAGCCTCGGCGGCAGATCGAGGCTTTGCATTGGCAGACCGAGGTTCCGAAACCTCGGCGACAGACCGAGGTTCCGCAGCCTCCATCTGCGTACTCCCGGAAGGTCCGCAGACCATTCCGTTCGTTGGGATCAGAACGCAGGAGAGATAGCAGCGCGCACCTCGGAGACGATCCTGGGGCTGGGCAGCGTCGACCGCACCGCACGCGACTGTTCCTCCTCCAGGAAGTCCTGATCGATCGGCAGGAGCACGGCGACGGGCCGGCCGTGAAATGTCACGACATACTCCAGCCCCTCTTCACGAACCCCGCGCAGAATCTCCGTCGTCTGATTTTTCAGTTCCTTGATTCCAACGTACGGCATTCTGACCTCCGTGGGTATGACAGTAGCTACATGATAATTGAATAGCATTTACTTGTCAAGTATATTCTATCTCTTTTAAGGTCAATCACAGAAAGGAGCTTGGCTGTCTCCATGAACGAATTCCACCCGCAGACCATCATCGAACCGTTTCGCGTCCGTTCGGTCGAACCGATCCGTTTCACCACGCGGCCCGAGCGCGAGCGGCTGCTGGCCGAGGCGGGCTACAACCCCTTCCTCCTCGCGGCAGAGCATGTGTTGATCGACCTGCTGACCGACATCGGCACCGGCGCGATGTCATCCCGCCAGTGGGCCGGCATGATCGCGTCCGACGAGTCGTACGCGGGCGCGCAGTCGTTCTACCGCTTCGAGCATGCGGTGCGCGACATCACCGGGTTCAAGCACGTGATTCCGACGCACCAGGGCCGCGCGGCCGAGCACATCCTGTTCAGCACGATCGCCGGGCCGGGTGACGTCGTGCTGAACAACACGCACTTCGACACCACGCGCGCACACGTGGAGAATCGCGGCGCGGAGGCCCGCGACCTGGTGATCCCCGAAGGCCGGCAGCCCCGGCTGATCCATCCGTTCAAGGGCAACATCGACCTCGACGCCTTGCGCCGCGCGATCGCGGAGATCGGTCCCGCGCGCATTCCGGCGGTGATGGTGACCGTGACCAACAACTCGGGCGGCGGCCAGCCGGTGAGCATGGCCAACATCCGCGCGGCCAGCGCGATCAGCCATGAGCATGGCCTGCCCTTCTTCATCGATGCGTGCCGCTTTGCCGAGAACAGCTGGTTCATCAAGACGCGGGAGGAAGGGTACGCGGACGTGGCCCCGATCGACATCGCGCGCGAGCTCTTCAGCTATGCGGATGGCTGCACCATGAGCGCGAAGAAGGACGGCATGGCCAACATCGGCGGCTTCCTGGCGGTGAACGACGATGCCCTGGCCGCGCGCTGCCGCACCCTGGAGATCCTGACCGAGGGCTTCCCGACCTACGGCGGCATGGCCGGCTACGACCTGGAGGCCATTGCGGTGGGCCTCTACGAGGCGCTGGACGAGGGCTACCTGCGCTACCGCATCCGCTCCATCGCGTACCTGGGCGACAAGCTGACCGCGGCCGGCGTGCCCATCGTGCTGCCCACCGGCGGGCATGCGGTGTATCTCGACGCAGGCGCCATGCTGCCGCACATCCCTCCGCTGCAATACCCGGCCTGGTCCCTGGCCAACGCGCTCTACCTGGTGGGCGGCGTGCGCGGGGTCGAGATCGGCTCCGTCATGTTCGGCCTGCAGCCCGACGGCACCGAGCGTCCCGCGGCCAACGAGCTGGTGCGCCTCGCGTTCCCGCGCCGGGTCTACACCCAGAGCCACGTCGACTACCTGGCCGAGGTCATCCTCGCGGTCCATGCGGACCGGGCCGCGCTGCGGGGCTACCGCATCGTCGAGCAGGCGCCGGTTCTGCGCCACTTCACCGCGCGCCTCGCGCCGCTGGGCGGGTGATAGTGGTCATTAGGTGCCGGTCGTTAGGCGTTAAAGTGCCCGGCACTTTCGAAGTGCCGGGCACTTGGACGGAAGCGACTCCCTCCCTGGATAGGACGGTTCCCTACTCACTTTTGCACTAAACCGGCCTATATACTTAACGCGATATATATTACTATATTATATATATAGTATATGTAAAGCCGGAAGGAGACGCCGCATGGCATTCATCGATACAACGCCGGTCGCGGAGGCCACGGGCGAAGTGCGCGCGCTGTACGAACGGGAACAGGCCGCGCGCGGGTACGTGCCCAACTATGCCAAGCTGTTCAGCCAGCACCCCGAGGTCATGTCTGCGTGGGGACAGCTCATCGGAAGCACCCGCGCCAGGATGGACACGCGGCGGTACGAGCTGATTACCATGGCCGCCGCGCGCGGCCTGCGCAGCTCCTACTGCATGCTGGCGCACGGCACGATTCTCCAGCAGAATTTCTTCTCGCCGAGCCAGCTGGCGGCCATCGCGGCGGACTTCTCCACCCCGGATCTCACGCCGGCCGAGGCCGCGATGATGGTGTATGCCGAGCAGCTCGCCTGCAACGCGACCGCGATCACGGCCGAGGATGTCCACGCGCTGCGCGATCATGGCTTCACCGACGCTGAGATCTTCGATATCGCGGCCGTGGCGGCTGCCCGCTGTTTCTTCAGCAAGCTGTTAGACGCACTCGGCGCGGAACCGGACGCAACCTACCTGCAGCTCGAGGATGGCGTGCGCCGCCATTTGACGGTCGGGCGGCCGATCAGCGAGCAGCCGGTGGAAGCAGTGTCGCCTGTGACCCCCTGAGGCGCGACCCGCGGAGTGCCTCGCGCCCGCCCAAGTGCCCGGCACTCCAACGATCCGAAGGATCGCAAGTGCCCGGCACTTTAACCCCATGCCTGGACGCCAGGCACATCCCGACGGTCGGCCCGGAAAAAATATATCCCTCTTATCCCCCCAAAAATGAGTGACGAAGTGACGAACTTAACCAGCCTGTCGAAGCACGCGAAATCGCATCGCACTTCTTGACACAAAGCCCACACTGAGAGAAGATGTCCCGGCGCACGCGGCAGTACGCGCGCAGGCATCCCTGAGCCCCCTCTACCCCAAATACCGGTCCCAAGGACGCCCACATCAATACCGGAGGCAATCGATGTTCCGTTCCCCCATGCTTCGCAGCATCCTGTCCATTGTTCTCCTGGGGCTGCTCGTCACCCCTCTCGCGCTGGCCGGAGGCCCCACATTCGAGGGAGAGTCCCCCGCAGCGGCACCGGATCTCAACGACCCGGCGCCGCACGCACTCCAGCGCCCCTGGCAGCAGCCGCTCGTCGCCCGCCCTGGCGAAGGAGTACAAGCCGCCAGCGCCGGGGCCAGCCAGGGGATCACCGTCTCGACGAACACGCATTGGGTCGAAGGCGTAACGACTCCCAACGCGGTCCTGGACCTCATCGTGACGCAGGGGACCACGACCGTGGGCCTCAGCCGCACGCGCTCCGATAACACCGGCTACTTCGCCAGTGACCTCATGAATCTGCAGGGCCGCTATCTGGATATGCAGCCAGGGATGGCCCTGGCGGTCAAGGCCGGTGGAGCGCCCGTCGCGGAGCTGGCGATACCCGGCCCGGTGACCGGCGCAGTCGATCCGGCCGCCAACACGGTCACGGGCCAGGTTACGGGCGTGCCGCTGCCGGCCAACCTGCAGATCGTTGTCGCGAACACCGCGCTCGATGTGACCACCGACTCGGCCGGCGCATTCACGGCTGACTTCAACGGCGTCGCGGACATCCTCTGGTGGGACGGCGCGCTGGTCGCCCTCGGGGATGGAAGCGGCAACCGGATCGCATGGACTTTCTACCCGCGCGGCGGCATCGTAACCGTGCCCCAGTACCAGGAGGTCGACGGCTGCACCGGGCCGGGCCAGGCGGTCAGCGTCACGGTCACCCACGCAGGTGAATCGGCCACGCGCGAGGCGACCGGCGATATCACCACCGGCTGCTGGTGGGTCACGTTTCCCGCCATCGATCCCGGCGACACCGTGACCGCAGACTTCGGCGGCTCCACGGTGACCCAGATCGTCAGCAACCTGGGCGGCACGCCCGATGTTGCGGCGGACAGCGTGGCGGTCACAGGGCCGGCAGGCTCGCCCATTGCGGTGTTCTACAGCCAGTACCAGGGCCTGGGCATCGGGTACCTGTGGCAGTTCGGGACGACCGATGGATCCGGGGCATTCAACGCGCAGTTCCCCCCCGGCGCCATCAACCGCTACAGCTGGCCCGTAATCACCCACGCCGACGGGTCGCACAGCGACACGTACCAGCTGGTCCCGGTGCCGTGGGCCGTGGGCAATTGGAACGGCAACAACGTGTTCGGCTACACCACCCCGTCCGCCGCGGTGACCGCGACGTTGCTGCGCGGCGGCGAGTCCGTGGAAGTGGTGAATGCTCAGGCCGACGCCGAGATAAACCGCTTCAGCGCGACGTTCACTACCCCCTTCGCGGGGGGCGACCAGGTGCACGTCGAAACCGCGGCGTTCGAGAATACGGTCGATCTCGCGCCCTTGGCGCTCGATTTCGAGCGCACCTCCGACGAAGTGGCGCTGACCGCGCCGCCCGACTCGTACTTCCTCGCCTTTATCTTCGGGACGGACTTCGGCCGTCCCTGGCGCGGCTGGCTCTCCGGGGGCAGCACAGAGACCACGCTGATCCCCCTGGGCGATCAGCTCGACCTGCACAACGGCACGTACGGCTATCTCTACCGCCCGCAGAGCGGAGATCCTGACGATCTCGCGTGGACCTACAAACAGGGCTACGCCCCGCGGCTGGTGGTCAACGAGCGCTACAACGCATTTTTCGGCAACCTCACCAGCCCCAACACCCCCTTCACCGTCACCGCAAAGCGTGGCGGGACCCCCACCGGGGCCGGCGCTGGCACGACGGACGCCCGGCACTCGGCTCCCTGGACCAGCCTGGCGGATGCCGGCGGGCAGGAGGTCGATCTGCAGGGGGGCGATTCGGTGGAGGTGAGCTGGGGCAGCGAGCTCGAGAGCATGGAGGTGCTCGGGCTGACCGGCAGGGTGGATGCCACCACGGACCGCGTCACGGGAACCGGGCTCCCGAACAGCTTCGTGCGCGTGCGCGATCAAAACACCTACACCGGCCTCTTCGTGCCGACCGATGCGACCGGCGCGTTCGTGGCGGATTTCGCAGGCCTGGTCGATCTGAAGGGTGAGCTGCAGGTGGACATCTCCGCGTGGACGGCCGGTTGGGACCGGACCGAAATCATCGTGCCGGTCGCCTTTGTGCGCGCTAACGCCACATGGGAAAACGTCGATGGCGAATTTGCCCCGGGCGAGGTGGTCACCTACGTCGTTCGGGATGCAGGTGGTGAGGTCAAGGCGACCCGCGCGGGCGAGACGCCATCATCCGGCTGGTTCAGCCTCAACTGCGACTGCGACATGGTCCCCGGCGACACCGTGCATGTCACCTCCGATCGAGGCTTCGACGCGACGCTCACGCTGATACCGATCACTGCGCAGGTGGACCTTGCCGCAGACACGGTCACCGGCGTGATGACAGGAGCGACCTTCCCCGGCGAGGGCCATGTGTGGAGCTTCAGCCCGGCTCGAGATGATGGCCGCGGAATGGATGTCTCCGTTGCGGCGGATGGCTCGTATACCGCGGACTTCAGCGATATCTGGGACATCCGGCCCGGCGATGAGGGCGAGGTCTGGCTCTTCGATGCAAACCGCAACCGGGTTGGCGTCGGCTGGCGCAGCGCTAAGATGGACATCTTCTATGCGGGCGACTGGGTGTGGGTGGCAGGGGAACCCGGCGCGGCCGCGACCGTCACCGTGCAGGGCAAGGCCGTGATGCACGGGACGATCAACGAAATGGGCTACCTGGAGGGATGGAACGACGACCTGGTCACCTGGACCCCCTCCAGGCCTGACATTGCGCCCGGCGACGTGGTGATCCTGGACACCGGGGGCTACACCAAGCGCGTCGATCCCATCCTGACCATCGACATCGCAACCTTCGACACCGCGACCGATCGGGTGGGGGGAACCATCTCGGGCCCGCGCCGTGACCAGATCACCCAGGTGTACTGTGAGGCCACAAAACCGAACATCGGCTGGCTGCAGGCGGACTATGACGCGGCAACCGGCGCTTACGCCTGCGATTTCGGTGCGGAGGGCTGGGACCTGATGCCCGGCACCGACATGAGCGTCCGGTACCGCGATGATGATGGGGACATGGTGGTCAACGAGCGCCAAAGCCAGTGGGCGCGGGCGGACACCACCAGGGACTTTGTCGGCGGCGTCTTTGGCCGCGGGGTCACGATGCAGTTCACCGTTGAAGATTCAACGGGCGCGACCAAGGCCAGCGGCAGTGCGGTCGGCAGGCCTGATGGCTGGGTGGACGACGTCTGGGTGGACGCAGACCTGATCCCCGGCGATCGCGTGCACGTGACGACGGATGACGGCTTCGACGCGTGGATGACCCTGGTCGACATCCAGGGCCGCATTAACCCCGAATCGGACACGATCACCGGCCGCGTATCCGGCGCGCCCTTGCCTGCCAGGGGGCTGGCGGTGCTGCACAATCCTTTCGCTGAGGTCTGGCATGACCAGGATTTCGACATCGCGGCCGATGGCTCGTTTACTGCGGACCTCAACCCGCACGACATCCTCGCGGGCGACGATGCGGAGATCTGGTACGTGGATCCCAACGGGAACCGTCCGGGCGCGTGCCTGGACACCCTGCGCACCGAGACGAACTATGCCGGGGATTATGTCGTGTTGAACACGGCCCCCAACGTGCCATTCACGGTGACAGTGGCCCGATCGACCGGCGAGGTCAAGGCTCAACTTACGGGCATGAGTGACGCCGGTGGTGAGGTGCGCGGTTGGGAGGAGCAGTGGTACAACATGTGGTCACCGGCGCATCCTGACATCGAGATCGGTGACAGCGTCACATTTGAGGCCGACGGCTACACCAAGATCGTGCAGCCGGTGGCTGAGATCCGGGCGGCCGCCAATGTGGGCAGCGACCGCATTACCGGCCAGATCTTCGCACCGGGCATGACTGAACCCTTGCCAACCTGGTGCTCCGTGTGGGTTGACAATGGCCCGCCCAGTGTGAACGCGCAGCCCCACCGCGTGAATGGGGACGGCGGCGCGTTCACCTGCGACTTCGGCGCGGTTGGCTGGGACCTGCTTGTGGGACAACACGTAGCCGTTGGGTTCCTGAACCCGAACAGCGACACGATCTACAACAGCTTTGAGGTAGAAAACGCGAAGATATATCTGCCGCTGGTCCGGCGCTAGACGGGGCGGCGCAGGCGGAGGCGCGCGCCGGCTTCCAGTAACATGACCCAGGTGCCGGGCACCTTCGGAGGTGCCCGGCACCTGGCGGCGAGAGGCGCAGCGCGGCCATCTACCGCCCCCGCAAAGGTGCCCGGCACCTGACAACAAGAGCTGTCTACGCTCCCCGCAGATATGCGCGGAGCGCCTTCACCGTGTAGGGTTCGACCGGCAGGCGCAGCGCCTCATCCACGGTAACCCAGGCGTAGTCCTCCGCCTCGTCGTTCAGCCGCACCTCGGTCGCGTCGGTGCGGCACGCGTAATCAAAGAAGATGAAGTGCCCGGGCCGCCAGAACACTGGGTCGAAGATGAACTCCTGCATGCACACGAAGGTGATGTCGCGGATGGCCAGGCCGGTCTCCTCCGCGACCTCGCGACGCAGCGCGGCCTCCAGCGTCTCGCCCAGCTCGACGTGGCCGCCGGGCACGACGTACCGGCCGCCCCACTTGTGCGACCGCATCGGGAACAGGCGGCCCGCCGGATCGAAGATCAGCGCGCCCACGGTGGGTTCGGGATACTGTTGAGCACTCATTGCGGACCAGGCTCCAAAATCAGCGTGTAATAGAAGAAGTTCCCGATCTTCCTGGCCGGCTTCAGGCCCGCCGCGGCCGCCCAGCGGGTTACGGTGCTGGCCTGCGGGTAGTCAGGGTCCAGCAGGATCTCGCTGACGGCCACCCTCCCCGACGGCTTGAGCACCCGGCGGAACTCCCGCAAGGCGCGCACCGGGTCAGGGATCTCGCCGGTCACGGTGATCATGTAGATGACGTCGAAAAACGCATCGGGGTAAGGCAACTCGTACGCGCTGGCGACGCGCGCCTGGATGTTGGTCACGCCCTCCGCATCCGCGCGCGCCTGCAGCCGCTCGATCATCTTCGGCTCGATGTCGACTGCATGCAGGCTCCCGGCCGGACCGGTGCGCCGGGCCGCGGCAATAGTGTAGCGACCGTTGCCCGGCCCGACATCCAGCACCGTCATGCCCGGCTCGATGCCGTGCCGGATGGCGGTCGCGTCAGGCGGTTGAAACCGGCGCCGCAGCGGATTGTCGATGAGATTCGCGAGAAACTGCGGGATGGGAAACTTGTGGAACCGCCGTACGGTCCTGATCAGCGTGTGGAAGGCGACGAGGATGACGGGTGCGAGAAGGATGCCTTTGAGCAAGGTGCGCCACATAGCCAACTCCTGGTGTCGTGCTGTATAGAGATCACATTACAAAAGCGCCTCATCCAGCCCGGCGCCGGCCTGGATCAGCTCGGCAAAGCGCTGGGTGAACCTGGCAGCCGGGCCGCCGTCGATGATGTCGTGATCGAACGTCACGGTGAGGCGGAGGTGGGGCCGGCTGCTGACCACCCCATCCTGCAGGACCGGCTTGGCTTCGATCCCACCCACCGTCACCGCGAGCGAATGGCCTGCCAGCGGGATGCCCCATCCGGACACTCTGCCGTACATGCCCACCGAAGTGACCAGCACGGTGCCGTTGAACCGTTTGAGGATCTTGGGCCGGCTCGCGGCCAGGCGGAAGAAGAGCCGCCGGACAGGCCCAGGGATCAGGACGTACCAGCGCAGCCACCGGCCCCACGCCGTGTCGCCGAGCTCCTTCGCCTGCAGCGCCCGGATCTCGCGGTGGATGTCTGCCACCGGCTTGCGGTTGGCGGCCCTGATGACGGTCTGAAGCACCACGGGCTGGCCGGCCTGGCCGCGCTCCACCGGCAGCGACACATCCACATCGTCGAACAGGACCAGCTGGTTGCGCCAGTCGCGGTAGGCGTGCACGTGCTTGTCTTCGTCCACCGCCCTGGCGCAGCAGTACACGAGAAACCCCGTGAATGAGAATGCCTCACCCGTCTGCTCTTTGATTTGCCGGATGCGCTCGCGCGCGGTGGTCACGTCCACTTCGATCAGGCCGTGGATGCAGTGCTTCCGCGCGCCGAGGCTCATCCCGTCGATGACGAGCTGCCGGAAAGGTGCGAGCGGCTCGACAGAGCACGATTCGTTCATGGTGTGGCCTCCGGTCGCAAAAGTCCGTTTGCCAGGATGGCAGGTCATCCGGCATGCAGCACTATTGTACGCCGAAGCTTACGATACGGCACAAGCCGATAGAAAACACACGCAGCGAGTGCTCCCGTTGGTGACCCGGAGCGTGGTCGAAGAATACGGCGCTGGGCCCGCCTGCCTGCTCAGGGTGCATTTAAGGTACATTTATGATATAATGACGGAGCAAGAAGAGGCAAGACCTCGACTCTTGCGATTTCGGTGGTAGCTGCCAGTGTACAGGAGGTACTGATGAATACGATGAGCCTTCGGGTCTGGTCCGTGCTGCTGTTGCTTGCGGTGCTGGTGGCACTGCTGCTCTACGGTGTGGCGGTTGTCGGCGCACAGAACAGCGGTCCGGACGCCAACGAGCGCACCGCCGCACCGCAGGGGGTCGGGTTAACCAACCAGCTGTCTGCCGCGGACGTCGCGGGCCAGTCGCCCAACGGAGCTGGGCTGGACGCTGCCGCACCCGCGGGACAGAACACTTTGCCCCTCGAAGCGATGGTTGGCCGGTCGCCGAATGGCGACGACGCCGCGGGGGAGCCCCTCGTGGCCTCGGCCGGTGTGGAGGCCGTTGCAGCAGCCGGTGGGACGCACTTCTTTATCTCAGAAAACAACTTCAATGGCGCCGCCGCCGACGTCTCCTGCCCAGCCGGCTATCACCTGGCCAGCTTGTGGGAATTGGCTGATGTCACCAACCTGACCTACGCCAACATAGCCGGCGCCAAGCAGCGGACCGACCAGGGAAGCGGGCCGGTTTCCGGCTGGTGGGGCTGGGTGCGCACCGGCGTCGACGCCTCCGTCGCCAACCAAGCGGGCCTTGCCAACTGCAACGCCTGGGCCTCCTCCACGAGCGGCGAATACGGCACCCTCGTCCGCCTGTCGGACAACTGGACATTGGCCGGCACCGCGACCAGCCCCTGGCAGGCACAGACCTGGAGCTGTGGCGGCATCGCCCCTGTCTGGTGCGTGGCGGATTAAGCCATGAAACGCCACTTTCAGCTTGCAAGGAGTTGGGGTGCCAGGCAGGGCTTTACCACCGGCCTGCTGCTTCTGCTCGCTGCCGCAGTCCTGCTCGTCGCGCCCGGGAACACGGCACTAGGCACAGGAGTTGCCGCGCCCGGTTCCGCCACTGCGCCGGGTTCGGCCGCCGCGGTGCCACACCTGGCCGGGGAAAAGCCCCGCTTCTACATCACCAATTTCAGCGTACAGGGCGACGGTCCTGGCGCGGCCTGCGCGCCCGGCTACCACATGGCCAGCCTGTGGGAGATCTTCGACCCGAGCGAGCGAACCTATGCCGCCGATCTTGCGGACGCCAAGACCCGTACGGACCAGGGCAGTGGCCCGGTCGCCGGATGGTGGGGTTGGGTGCGCACCGGCGTCGACGCCTCCGTCGCCAACCAGGCGGGCCAGGCTAACTGCAGCGCCTGGACGTCGAATACAACCGGCCAATACGGCTCTATCGTCCGCCTGTCGGACAATTGGACCGCGGGGGCCAGTGCTATCAGCCCATGGGAGGCCCAGGCATGGAGCTGCGTCGGCACTGCGCCGGTCTGGTGCGCCAGTGATCCGGTCTATGGGATGTTCATCCCGCACCTGAGCAGGTAGCGGACGAGGGCGGCTTGCGGTACGGCTCGGCTTTCTTCCGGTCCGCCGCCAGCCGCTCCTTTGCCCATCTCCGGCGTGCCGCAGTCTGTTCTGACCACAGCGTCCATGAAACGCCCGTCGCATCGGGCTTGAGCGCGGCTTGACTCAGACGCCGGCCAGCTCACGCGCCATGCGCTGGCCCAGCTCCGTGGCGCGCTCGCCCAGCTCGGCCGGCGTAGTGCAGTTGGCGACCACGTACTTGCCGGCCACGACCCCGCCCAGGTACTCGATCTCGCGATCGAACATGACCTGGATCAGATCCGCGTTATTCCCGGCATCCCCGCCGCAGGTGACCAGCAGCGCGGCGCGCTTGCCGGACGCCAGGGAGGCCGCGACCTCGCCGTCCCGCCATTTCACCAGGCAATAGTGGCGGTCCAGCAGGGCCTTGAGCTCCGCGGGGAAGCTCCAGCCGTACACGGGGCTGGCGTAGACCACCAGGTCGGCCGCCAGGATGCGCTTCAGCAGCCGCACCGCGTCGTCCCGCTGGCTGCAGCCGGGCTCGTCCGGCACGCTGAAACAGTGGTCGCAGCCGCGGCATCCCTTGACGCGGTAGTCGGTGATGTTGATCCGGTCGACCTCGTGCTGCCGCCCCACCAGCGATTCGAATGCGGCCAGCACCGCGGCCGTGTTGCCCCGCTTGCGCGGGCTGCCGAGGATGGTGACTATCTTCATACATTCACCCCGGAATGACCTGCAGCGCCTGAGCCTGCGCGGCTGGGGCCACGAGCAGCACGTGGTCTTGGATGTCCCGAAGATGGGCATGCACCGTCTGCACCTCGATCCCGGCCGGCGCATACACCGCGAAGACGACGTTGCGCGTCGCGGCCGTGATCTGTGTCCGCTCGTCCGGGCCGTAGACGATGCTGGAGATCACCCCCGCCCGATCTGCCATGAACATATCCCCCGCTTTGAGCCCTTGCGCCTGGCCGCGCAGCAGCGTATAGCTCTCTTCCCCGCCGGCAACGCCCACGGTGACCGGGAGCTGGAGGTGATCGAGGTCGTGTCCCGCGGTCAGCAGGCAGTTCTTGACCTCGGCCATGAACATCGCCTCCACCAGGCTGGCCACGCTCGGGATCGCCTTGCCCTTGAACGCGATCGAGGCGAGCTGCGACAGCACGTGGTAGGTCTTGTCGAATTGCTTGTAGTAGGTCGTATATGCCGGGATGGGGCCGAAGGTTTCGAGCGCGCGGCGGTCCTGGCCCGCGAACTGGGCGCGCAGGCGCTCTTCCAGGGACCGTTTCTCGGCCTCCAAGCCCGCATGGTGTGGAGGGTTCTCGACGTCCAGCACCGTCAGGAAGCCCGCGTGCGCGCCCGGATAAGCCCTCCGCCACGCCTCAGTCACTTCGAACATCACTGATCTCCTCTCAGCCTGCATCCCCTGTCCGGACAGTTCTCTGTGCCGCTGCGGCTTCCCGGATGAGTCGCAAGACAACATCCGGCCGCCGCGTCGAAAAGGAGATGTCCTGCACGGGACCTGCTTTTCTTCGGAGCGCGATTACAACCCTGGGATACTCCAGGAAATTTAACGAGGCGCGGTATCTGCCGCGAATGCTCATGAAGTGGATCCCTGCGCCTCCATACCGCTTCAATACGTGCAGCTCGTCCAGCCGGCATGCCTCGATGTTGGCCAGCGGCACGGTCCACCTGAAGATACCGAACCCCAGTTTAAGACACTCCGGCGTGAGGCGGATGGTGAGTGTCCTGTAGTTGACGGCGTAAAACAGAAAGAAAGCGCAGAAGCAAGCGAACACAGTCGAGAGCAAATTCCGGCGCCCGGCTTTCACGCGCCATAGCGACAGCAGGAAAAGAATCACCGTGAGCGCCAGAAAGAGCGCTTCGGTCCTGGCCGAAGAAATCTCCTCGCTGTAGAGAGCGCCATCCGTGATGGCGTGATCATTCTGATCGGTTCTCATACGCATCGAAATGGCGGATCAGTGCGACGTGATATTCAGAGCTGAAGCCGCCCGAAGTCCGGCTCCCGCGCAGCAGCAAGGCCTCGTCGCCGGACCGAAAACCGAACCTGCACCAGGCTGCGGGCAGGATCGGCAGCCCGGACTCCGGACTGACGATGACCCAACCATATACCCACTTACCACCCTTTGCCAAACGGGGCACATGGCTCATTGGATGACCGGCCACTTGATTTGCTGTGGCCAGACGCTATAAGGGGTAGGTTCGGACGGATATCACGGGCCGCAAGGAGTTGTGCAAGATGAAACTTTTGGTTTTTGGCGCCACGGGAGGAACGGGACGGGCCTTGCTGGATCAGGGGCTGGCGCAGGGCCATCAGGTGACGGCATTCGTGCGGAACCCTGCCGCATTGGAGCCCCTGGACGGGCTCACGATTGTCCGGGGCAATGTGACGGATGCTGCAGCTGTCAGGCGCGTCTCGGCCGGCCACGAGGCAGTCCTGTCCGCGCTTGGCCCGCGCGGCGGACAGTATGGCGTGCTGCCCGGCGGCATCCGGACCATCCTCGCGGCCATGGGCGAGGCTGGGATCCGGCGGCTGATCCACGTGTCGTCGTTCGGGGTCGGCGACAGCCTGGCGCAGATGGGATGGGTGGCCCGCGCGGTCTTCGTGCCGCTGTTTCTGCGCAAATCCCTTGCCGAGAAGGAGATCGAGGAGGAGATCATCCGCGCCAGCGACCGTGACTGGATCATCGTCCGGCC
>Ga0123333_10000435_pt1 | contig 47067 bp, 39 predicted proteins | sample BioC12SIPDNA_3_FD_89957 | JGI IMG/M metagenome (GOLD analysis project Ga0123333, IMG submission 89957) | Anaerobic biogas reactor microbial communites from Washington, USA - Biogas_R2_B C12 SIP DNA | ecosystem: Engineered > Bioreactor > Anaerobic > Unclassified | place: Washington, USA...
CGGCGCCGCCGCCAGCGCCGCCGGCGGAGCCGCCCCGGCCGCCGCCGCGCCCGTCGACGCCCGCGTCGAGCAGGCGCTCCTGAGCGACGGGGAGCTGCCCGCCCAGCGCCCCGCGGCCGGCGCCCCGCAGGCGCGCTCGGTGTCGGACCTGCCGCCGGCCGGTGCGATCGAGATCCAGGTGCCGCCCGTCGACCTGCTCGACGAGCCCTCGGGCCACGGCTACGACCACGCGGAGGCCGAGCGCGAGCGGCAGCAGCGCATCCGCCAGATCGACGAGACGCTCGCCAACTTCAAGCTCGGCGGGCGCGTGGTGTCGGCGGTGCGCGGCCCCACCGTCACGCGCTTCGAGGTGGAGCCGGCGCCCGGCGAGAAGATCAGCCGCTTCGCCAACCTCTCCGACGACCTGGCGCTGGCCATGGCGGTCGGCTCGGTGCGCATCGAGGCGCCCATCCCCGGCAAGAGCGTCATCGGCCTCGAGGTGCCGAACGCCTTCCCGGAGGTGGTGCGCTTCCGCGAGGCCGTGGCCTCCGGCGAGTTCCGGCGCTCGAAGGCGCGCATGCCGGTGGTGCTGGGCCGCTCGATCGAGGGCGAGATGTGGATCGGCGACCTCACGAAGATGCCGCACCTGCTCATCGCCGGCTCCACCGGCTCGGGCAAGTCGGTGGCGGTCAACACCCTGATCAGCTCGCTGCTCTACCGCTTCCTGCCCACCCAGCTGCGCTTCCTGATGGTCGACCCCAAGATGGTCGAGCTCACCCCCTACGACGGCATCCCGCACCTGCTGCGGCCGGTGGTCACCAACCCCGCCGACGCCGCGGGGGTGCTGCTGGGCGCCGTGGCGCACATGGAGCGGCGCTACAAGATGATGTCGAAGGTCGGGGCCAAGAACCTCGACCAGTACAACGAGAAGGCCGTGGCGCTCGACATGCCGCCGCTGCCGTTCATCACCATCATCATCGACGAGCTCGCCGACCTGATGATCACCAGCCCCAAGGAGGTCGAGTCGGCGATCATGCGCCTGGCGCAGATGGCGCGCGCCACCGGCATGCACCTGATCCTCGCCACGCAGCGCCCCTCGGTCGACATCCTGACGAGCCTCATCAAGGTGAACGTGCCGGCGCGCATGGCGTTCGCGGTGTCGAGCGGCCACGACTCGCGCACCATCCTCGACTCGATGGGCGCCGAGCGCCTCACGGGTCGCGGCGACATGCTCTTCTACCAGCCCGGACTGCCCAAGCCCGTGCGCCTGCAGGGGCCGTTCGTGAGCGAGAAGGAGACCACGCGCCTGGCCGACTTCCTCAGGCGCCAGTACTTCGACGACGACTTCGTGGAGGCGTACGGCGCCGACTTCGACCCGCCCTCGCCCGACGAGTCGGAGGCCTCGGGGCTCATCGACTGGAACGACGACAAGCTGCGCCTGGCCGCCGAGCTGGTGGTGAACGAGGGCCAGGCCAGCGTGTCGCGGCTGCAGCGGCGCCTCAGCGTGGGGCACGCGCGCGCCGGCAAGCTGATGGACTCGCTCGAGGGCCTGGGGGTGGTGGGCCCGCACCAGGGCAGCAAGCCGCGCGAGGTGCTGGTCACCTTCGAGGAGCTGCCCGACATCTTCGGGCGCTGAGGCGGCGGGCGGGCCGAGCGCGCGCACGACCCGCCCCGGCGCGACCGGGCGCCGGCTTCAGCCCGGCCGCAGCACCTTCACGAACGGGGCGGTGGCCACCTCGGCCACGTCGACGCCTGGGGCCGCCACGCCGTAGGCCATGTGGGGGCTGTCGAACGCCACGCCCACCTGGCCGTCGGCGGTCACGGCGATGATGCCGCCGTCGCCGCCGCGGCGCGCCACCCCCGCCAGCGCGCGGCGCAGCGCCTCCTCGAGGGGGACGCCCGCCTCCAGCGCCGCGGCCAGCTTGCCGGCCGTGACCGCCTCCATGAACGCCTCGCCCTTGCCGGTGCACGACACCGCCACCAGCTCGTCGGCGTAGGTGCCGAGGCCTGGCAGCGGGGCGTCGCCGACGCGGCCGCGCCACTGGCCGGTGCGCCCGCCGGTGCTGGTGGCGGCGGCCAGGTGGCCCTCGTCGTCGAGCGCCACGGCGCCCACGGTGTTGGAGCCGGTGGGGCCGTGCGCGGCGGGCTGCTCGAGCTGCTCCTCGGCGCCCATGCGCCACAGCTCGAGCGCGGCGCGGCTCTTCTCGGTGATCAGCGCCTCGTTGGGCACCGGGTCGGCCACCAGCGCCTCGGCGCCGGCGCCGATCAGCAGCACGTGCGGGGTGGCGCGGCGCACCAGGTCCGCGAGCAGCACCGGGTTGGGGGTGTTGGTCACGCCCGCCACGGCGCCGGCGCCCGCGCCCGAGAGCATCACGCAGGCGTCGAGCTCCACGGCGCCGTCGCGCGTGAGGGCGCCGCCCACGCCGGCGTTGAAGGCGTCGGGGTTCGACTCCATGCTCGTCACGGCCGCCAGCACGGCCCGCAGGGCGCGGGGGGCGTCGTCGGAGGCGGGGGCGGTGAGGGCGACGTGGCCGGCGTCGACGGCCGCCCGCAGGCCGGCCGCGTACGCCGCGCGGTAGCGCTCGCGGATGGTGCCGGCGCCGCCGTGGATCAGGAGGATGGCCATGCCGGAGCTTAACCGCCGGGTGGCGCGGCGGGGCGGGGTTCTTCGGTACACTTGGGCTCGTGCGCCTCGTGATCTTCTACCTGATCCTCCTGGTGGCGCAAGGCTTCCTGTCGGCCCTGCTGGCGCCGGTCCCGGCCCCCGACCTGTTCCTCCTGGCGGTGCTCACCCTGCTCTGGCGCGTGCGCCCCTGGCAGCTGGTGCTGGTGGGCTACGGCGCCGGCCTCGTGCAGGACCTGGTGGGCAGCGGCGTGCTGGGCAGCCACGCCTTCGCGCTCGCCGCCGCCGCCCTGGTGGCGACGCTGGTGCGGGCGCAGCTCTCCAACACCGGCGTGCTGGAGCGCGCGCTGGTGGTGTTCGTCGCCTGCCTCGGCAAGTGGGTGGTGATGGCCGGCATGCTCGTGTGGCTCACCGGCGGCCCGTTCGGGCTGGGTAGGCTCGGGGGCGTGGCGCTGATCGAAGCGACCTTGACGGTGGCGGCCGGCCTGCTGGTGCTGCCCTGGGGGGCGGCGTTGCTGCAGCGCTCGCGCATCCTCCAGAAGGAGCTGCTCTGATGCTCGCGCGCATGAAGGTGCTGCTGGCGGTGATCTTCACCGTGCTGGCGCTGTTCACCGTGCGGCTGATGTACCTGCAGCTGGTGATGGGCGAGGAGTACGCCGCGCGCTCGCAGCAGAACGCCACGCAGCAGCGGCGCATCGTGCCGCTCCGAGGGCGCATCCTGGCGCGCGACGGCACCGTGCTCGCCGACGACCGCGTGGCCTACGACCTGCTCTACCGCGGCGGCGACATCCCCGACTGGCCGGCGCTCGCCGCCCTGCTGGGCATCGAGGGCGAGCCCCGGCAGCCCGACCGCACCAAGGCCGAGGAGCTCGTCAACGGCGCCGTGCTGGCCTGGAACATCCCCGACGAGCTGGTGCCGGCGGTGGAGGAGCGCGTGGCGGGCACGCCGAACCTCTACCTGCGCGAGCGCATCGAGCGCACCTACCCCACCAACCTCGCCGCCCAGACCGTCGGCTACACGCAGCAGGCCGACCCGGTGCGCAACCCCGGCTACTCGGTCAACGACCTGGTGGGCGTGGCGGGGCTGGAGGCGGGCCTCGAGGAGGTGCTCTTCGGCGCCGCCGGCACGCGCCAGGTCGAGGTCGACAACCGCGGCAACGAGGTGGCCTCGCACGTGGTGCTCAACGCGCAGCCCGGCCAGGACGTGGTCCTCACCCTCGACCCCCAGGTGCAGCGCGTGGCCGAGGACGTGCTCGCCAGCGCCCTCGAGCTGGTGAACGAGGACCGCGCGCGCGTGGGCCTGCCGCTCGAGGAGCAGGTGCATGGCGCGCTGGTGGCCCTCGACCCTCGCACCGGCGAGATCCTGGCCATGGCCAGCTACCCCACCTTCGACCAGAACGTGTTCACCCACCGCCCCTCCGACCCGGCGGCGGTGGCGGCGATCCTCGACGACGGCCGCAACATGCCGCTCTCGAACCGCGCCGTGGAGGCGTACGCGCCGGCCTCGACCTTCAAGCTCGTCACCGCCTCGACGATGCTGGAGTACGGCTACGCCGGCCCCAACACCCCCTACCCCTGCTCGGCGACGTTCCGCTTCGGCGGCATCACCTGGCAGAACTGGGCCAACTACCACAAGGGCAACTACGACGCGCGCCACGCCATCGCCGACAGCTGCAACACCTACTACTGGTACGCCGCCGCCGACACGCCCAACTGGACGCAGGGCTGGGCGCCGTTCATCGAGGACGTGGTCGAGCGCGCGCGCGAGTTCGGCTTCGGGGCGCGCCTGGACGTGGGCCTGCCGGAGGAGAAGAGCGGCCGCGTCCCCGACCAGGAGTGGGTGCGCGCCCAGCCGCAGTACGGCCACGGCTGGCTGCCGGGCTTCACCCTCAACACCATCATCGGCCAGGGCGACGTGCTGGCCACGCCGCTGCAGGTGGCGCAGCTCATCGCCATCCTGGCCATGGACGGCCGCGCGGTGCAGCCGCACCTGGTGAAGCAGGTGGGCGAGCAGCTGTTCGAGCCCGAGGTGAAGCAGCTGGGCGGGCGCTACTGGTCGGTGTTCAAGGAGGGGATGCGGATGATGTTCACCGACTACCCCTCGCGCTCGATCCTCGGCCCCAGCGTGTTCCCGGTGAGCGTGGCGGGCAAGACCGGCACCGCCCAGACGCCGCGCGGCGGCGACTACACCCACGCCTGGTTCATGGGCTTCAGCCCCTACGAGGACCCCGAGATCGCCTTCGTGGTATTCATCGAGTACGGCGGTTCCAGCTCACGCGTGGCCGTCCCGTTGGCGCGGGACTTCCTGGCCGGCTACTGGAGCCTGCGCGGCGTGGAGGTAGCGGCCAAGCCATGAAAGCCAGAGGAACGCGCGGCGGCATCCTGTTGTCGCTCGAGCCGGGTGACGACGCGGTGGGCGTCGGCGAGGCGCTGACGGCGCACGCCGAGCTGCTCGAGGGGCGCGTGTACCTCGAGCTCGCCGACCGCACCCCCTTCGAGGTGATCCAAGCGGTCCACGAGCGCGTGGCCGCCGCCGGCGGCACCCTCGTCGACGTGCGCCCGCCCACCGCGGTGGTGCAGGCGCGCGGCGAGACCGTCATCATCGCGCGCACGGTGCGCTCCGGCGCGCGCATCGAGTCCTCCGGCTCGGTGGTGGTGCTGGGCGACGTCAACGCCGGCGCCGAGATCCTCGCCAACGACGACATCATCGTGGTGGGCGTGCTGCGCGGCCTGGCGCACGCCGGCGCCGGCGGCAACGAGAAGGCCGTCATCTGGGCCGAGCGCATCCTGAGCCCGCAGCTGCGCATCGGCGGCGCCCTGGCGCAGGCCGGCGGCGACGACGCGGCCGCCGTCGCGGGCCCCGAGGTGGCGCACCTGAAGGGCGGTGCCATCGTCATCCGGCCGTGGAACGTGATCTCGTGAAGGACCCGGAGCCGCGGGCCGTTCCCGGCCACCGGCTCCCGAGGCGGTTCCGGCCCGCACCGTTCGCACGCTCTCGCGCCAGCGCGCGAGGGCTCTCGGAAGGAGCCCCACCGTGCACGACGTAGTCATCACGACCGCCATCCGCACCCCCGTGGGCCGCGCCCACAAGGGCCTGCTCAAGGACACCCGCCCCGACGACCTGGGCGCTCACGTGATCCGCGAGGCGCTGGCGCGCACCCCCGGCGTCGCCCCCGAGCACGTCGACGACGTGCTGCTCGGCAACGCCCACCCCGAGGGGGAGGCGGGTTACAACATGGCGCGCATCGCGGTGCAGCTCGCCGGTCTGCCCGACTCGGTGGCCGGCGCCACCATCAACCGCTTCTGCGCCTCCGGCCTGCAGACCGTCGTGCAGGGGGTGCACTCGATCGCGCTGGGCATGAACGAGGTGGTGCTGGCGGGCGGCTCCGACTGCACCAGCCGCGTGCCGATGGGCGGCCACCAGCTGGCGCCCAACCGCGCGCTGCTCAGGAGCAAGCCGGGCGCCTACCACGCCATGGGCCAGACCGCCGAGGCGGTGGCGAGGCGCTACGGCATCACGCGCGAGGAGCAGGACGCCTTCGCGCTGAAGAGCCACCAGAAGGCGCTGGCGGCGCGCGAGGCGGGCTTCTTCCAGGGCCACGTGGTGCCGGTGCCCACGCGCGTGAAGGACGAGGCCGGCGAGTGGCACGAGGTGGTGCTCGAGCAGGACGAGGGCCCGCGCCCCGGCACCAGCTTGGAGAAGCTCGCCGCGCTCAAGACGGTGTTCGCCGAGGACGAGGCCGCCACCGTAACGGCCGGCAACTCCAGCCCCCTGAACGACGGCGCCGCCATGACCGTGGCCATGCGCGCCGAGCGCGCCGCGGCGCTGGGCCTGAAGCCGCTGGCGCGCCTGGTGCAGGCGGCGGTGGTGGGCGTGGACCCCGAGGTGATGGGCATCGGCCCGGTGCCGGCCATCCGCAAGCTGCTGGAGAAGACCGGCATGAGCCTCGCGGACGTGGACCTGATCGAGATCAACGAGGCGTTCGCCAGCCAGGCGTACTACTGCCAGCGCGAGCTGGGCATCCCCGACGAGAAGCTCAACGTCAACGGTGGCGCCATCGCCATCGGCCACCCGCTCGGCGCCACCGGCGCGCGCATCGCCGCCGACCTCTTCGCCGAGATGCACAGGCGCCAGGCCGAGCACGGCATCGTCTCGATGTGCGTGGGCGGCGGGCAGGGGATGGCGGCGCTCTTCCGGCTGGCCTGAGGCAGGGTCGCGCCCTGCGGCCGCGACCGCGGTGGGCGCCCTCCCAAGCCGCGTTCGCCGTAGGGGCGCGCCGTCCGACCCTTCAGCGGGCCCGCCAGCCGCCCTCGCGCCCGCCCGCCCACTCCAGGGCGCCGGGCGGCTGGTCGGCGGGCCGCGCCAGCAGCGCCGCCACCACCTCCTCCAAGGGCACGCGGTAGGCGAAGCGCGTCTTGAGGTACCAGAGCTCGATGCGCGCCGCTACCTCGGCGGGCCCGGCGCCCTCCGGCAGCGGCCCCAGGCGCTCGAGGTAGACGGCCGAGCGGTTGACGGCCTGGTCGAAGAGCGCGTCACGCGGCATGCGGTCAGCTTAGCCAGCTGCGCGCTAGGCCGCTCAACGGCCGACCGCGCCGTTGTTGCGCCCGCGCGCCTCGTAGCCCGCCGCGCGCAGCGCCGCCGTGCCGCGCTCCTGCTCGTCGGCGTCCTCGAACGCCAGGCGGATCGCGCCGCCCGCCTCGCGCACGCCGAGCACCTCGATGTCCTTGACGTTCACGCCCGCCTCGCCCAGGGCGTGGGTGATGCGCGCGAGCTCGCCCGGCCGGTCGGGCACGGCGATCACCACCTCGAAGCGGGCGGGCAGCAGGCCGCGGCGCACGATGGGGATCGAGTCGCGCGTCAGGCGCGCGCGCTCGCCGGCGGCCAGCAGCGCCTCGGGGTCGTCGAGCAGCCGCTCCAGGCGCTCGAGCTGCGCGCGGTAGCCGGCCAGCGCCTGCTTCACGGCGGCGCGGTTGCCGGCCACCATGTCGCGGCTCATCAACGGGTCGCCGCTGGCCACGCGCGTGAGGTCGCGGAAGCCGCCGGCCGCCAGCAGCATCTTCAGGCCGCTCTCCTCGCCCTCGGCCACCAGCGCGGTCAGCGCCACCGACGCCAGGTAGGGGAGGTGGCTCACGGTGGCCACCAGGCGGTCGTGCTGCGCGGGCGCCACCTCGATGGGCCGCGCCCCGAGCGCCGCCACCAGGCCGCGCACGCGCTCCAGCGCCGCCGGATCGGTGCCCGCCTCGGGCGTCAGCACCCACACCGCGTTCTCGAGCAGCGCCGCCTCGGCGTGCAGCACCCCGCCGCGCTCGCTGCCGGCCATCGGGTGGCCGCCCACGAAGCGTAGCTCGCGCAGGCCCGCCACCACCGGCGCCTTCACGCCGCCCACGTCGGTGACGACGGCGTCCTCGCGCAGGTGCTCCTTCAGCGCTAGGCCGGTGGGCACCAGCGCGTGGCCCGGCGTGGCCAGCACCACCAGGTCGGCGTCGGCCAGCCACGGGCCCGGCGCCAGCTGCGCCTCGTCGATGGCGCCCAGGCCGCGCGCGGCGTCGAGCACCGCCGGGTCGCGGTCGAGGCCGATCACGCGCTCGGCCAGGAAGCGCTGCCGGGCGCCGAGCGCCACGGAGCCGCCGATGAGGCCGACGCCGGCCACCACCAGCGTGCCGACCAGGGGCGCGGGCCGCACGCGCGGCCCTAGAGCCGCTTGCCGAGGGCGGCGACCACCTGGCCGAGGCTCGCCATCAGCTGCCCGAACTCGGCGTCGTCGAGCTGCTGGGCGGCGTCCGACTTGGCCTCCTCGGGCCGGGGGTGCACCTCGACGATGAGCCCGTCGGCGCCCGCCGCGGCGCTGGCCAGCGCCAGCGCCGGCACCAGCGCGCGGCGGCCGGCGGCGTGGCTCGGGTCGACCCACACCGGCAGGTGCGACAGCTCCTTGAGCACCGGCACGGCACCCACGTCGAGGGTGAAACGCGTGGCGGTCTCGAAGGTGCGGATGCCGCGCTCGCACAGGATCACGTTGGGGTTGCCCTGGCTCAGCACGTACTCGGCGGCCTGCAGGAACTCGGCGATCGAGGTCGACATGCCGCGCTTGAACAGCACCGGCTTGCCGCTCTTGCCGACCTCGGCCAGCAGCGCGAAGTTCTGGCTGTTGCGCGCGCCGATCTGCAGCATGTCGGCGCTGGCCGCGACCTTCTCGACCAGCTCGGGGGCGGTGACCTCGGTGACGATGGGCATGCCGGTGGCGGCGCGCGCCTCCTCGAGCAGCTCGAGCCCCTCCTCCTGCAGCCCCTGGAAGGCGTACGGGCTGGTGCGCGGCTTGTAGGCGCCGCCGCGCAGCACCGCGCCGCCGTGGCGCTGCACGATGGCGGCGGCGTCCATCAGCTGCTCGCGCCCCTCGACGCCGCAGGGGCCGGCGGCCACCACGAAGCGGCCGTTGCCGGTCTTGACGGGCGTGGAGCCGGCGCCGCCGATGACCACGAACGAGTCGTCGCGGCGGAACTCGCGCGAGGCGAGCTTGTACGGCTTGGTGATGCGCACGACCGTGTCGACCGACGGCAGCGCGGCGAGCCGCTCGCGCAGCTCCTCGGTCGGGGCGGGGCCGATGGCGCCGACGAGCGTGCGCGACTCGCCCTCGCTGAGGTGGGGGGTGAAGCCCAAGCTGGTGACCTCGCTGACGACGCGCTCGACGGCGTCACGCGGGGCGTGCTTGGCCATGACGATGACCATAGGGGTGCTCCTGGGGGTGGTTCTGCTCCGGTGGGCAGGGGAGGGGCGGCTCGGGTGCGGGCGCGGCGGTAGCGCGGCGCCGGTGCGAGCCCTGGGTGGACCGGCCTAGGCCGGGTCCGCGACCGCGGGACCTGCGTAGGTCAGGGGGAGGGCCCGGGCCAGGCGTAGGACGGCGCTGCGATAGCCATAGCCATCGTCCACGGCACCACCTCCCGATCGCGGTCGAGTCATGGGCGAGAGTCTACCAGACCGCGGCCGGCGGTCAACCGGCCTGCCGGACGCGGCCCCGAGCCTCCCGCGCGACGTCGCCGAACGGCGCTCGGGCTCAGGCCACCGCCTCGGGGCGCCGCGTCGCCGCCAGCAGCAGGTCGAAGGGCGCGCGCTGCTCGGGGAACTCCTTGAACGCCATCTCCGGGTGCCACTGCACGCCCAGCACGAAGCTGCCGCGCTCGGACTCGATGGCCTCGACCACGCCGTCGCCGGTGCGCGCCACCACCACGAGGCCGGCGCCCACCTCGTCGACCGCCTGGTGGTGGTAGCTGTTGGTGCGGACGTCGAGGCGGCCGAACGCCCGCGCCAGGCGGCTGCCGGCCTCCAGGCGCACCGGGTGCAGCGGAGCCCCGCGCAGGTCGCGCTGGTCGTGCTGCCAGCTGCCCTCCACCGCGGGCAGATGCTGGTGCAGGGTGCCGCCCTCGGCCACGTTGATCACCTGGTGGCCGCGGCACACCCCCAGCACCGGCTTGCCGGCGGCGCGGAAGGCGCGGTAGAGGGCGATCTCGAAGGCGTCGCGGCGCTCGTCGACCGAGCCCAGCCGCCGGTCGGGGGTGGCGCCGAACAACGCCGGGTCGACGTCGGCGCCGCCGGTGAGGACCAGCGCGTCGGCCTGCTCCACGTAGGCGTCGGCCAGCGCCGGGTCGAGGACCGCCACCATCAGCGGCAGGCCCCCGGCGGCGACCACCGCCTGCGAGTAGTTGCGGCCCGTGAGCGAGTCCTCGCGGTAGAGGCCGGTGGTGCGGGCGCTGATGCCGGTGCTGACCAGCACGACGGGACGGGGCTTGGTGGTGGACATGCGCCAAGGCTACCGCCGTTCCCGCGCGGGTGTTGCCTGGTAGGCTCACATCCGGACACCCGCGACGGCGCGCCCGGCGCGCGAGGCGGCCGGCGGAGCGGCCGCGGCCAGCCGCCGGCCACGCCTGACCCAGGAGGACGACCAGCAACCATGCCAGGAATCGCGATGATCGGCGCCCAGTGGGGCGATGAGGGGAAGGGCAAGGTGGTCGACGCCCTGGCGGCCGAGGCCGACCTGGTGGTGCGCTACTCGGGCGGCGCCAACGCGGGCCACACCGTGGTGGTGGGCGAGGAGGTCTTCAAGCTCCACCACCTCACCTGCGGCGTGCTGCACGACCGCCCCGCCTCGGTGCTGGGCGGCGGCATGGTCATCGACCCCTGGACGTTCTTGGAGGAGCTCGACGCTCTGAGCGCGCGCCGCGACCCGGGCGTGGTGCGCATCTCGCACGAGGCGCACCTGGTGCTGCCCCACCACCGCAAGAACGACGAGGGCGGCGGCTTCGTGGGCACCACCGGCCGCGGCATCGGCCCCGCCTACTCCGACAAGGCGCGGCGCATCGGGGTGCGCTTCGGCGACCTGCTCGACGACGAGGTCCTCGCCCAGCGCCTGGCGCGCCTGATCGAGGCCAAGCCGAACTCCACCGCGCGCGTGGGCTGGACCAGCGTGGCGACGGCCATGGCCGAGCTGGCCGAGGTACGCGAGCGCCTGGCGCCGCTGGTGGCCGACACCGGCGCCATGGTGCGCGACGCCCTGAAGGAGGGCGCGCGCGTGCTGTTCGAGGGCGGCCAGGGCACCATGCTCGACCTGGCCTACGGCACCTACCCCTACGTGACCTCCAGCCACCCCACCGTGGGCGGCATCCTGGTGGGCGCGGGCGTGAGCCACAAGGCGCTCACCGGCGTGTACGGCGTGGTCAAGGCGTTCACCAGCCGCGTGGGCCACGGGCCGTTCCCCACCGAGGTGCACGACGACGCGCTCGCCGGCCGGCTGCGCGGCTCGGGCGCCAACCAGTGGGACGAGTACGGCACCACCACCGGCCGCCCGCGGCGCGTGGGCTGGCTCGACCTGCCGCAGCTGCGCTACGCCTGCGAGGTCAACGGCTTCGACGGCCTGGTGGTCACCAAGCTCGACGTGCTGTCAGGCCTGGACACGGTGAAGGTGGCGGTGGACCACACCGACGCCGGCCCCGTCTACCGCGAGCTGCCCGGCTGGGGCGAGCTGCGCGGCCTGCGCGACCGCGACGCGCTGCCGCAGGCGGTGCTCGACTACCTGGCCCTGATCGAGGAGCACACCGGCACGCCGGTGGTCATCTTCTCGACCAGCCCCGACCGCGAGGACACCTACGGGAAGGTGGCGTGGTGAGGGCGGTGACCTGGCTCCTGGTGGTCGCGCTGCTGCTGGCCGCGGGGGTGGCGGCGCTCGGCTGGGTGCTGTCGGACCGCATGCTGGTGCCGGCCCCCTACGGCCTGATGCCGGAGTTCGAGGTGCTCGAGGTGGGGCCGGCGCCCGCGGCGGCGCCGTGGCCCCCGGCGGAGCTGCCCGCCCCGTTGGCGGCGGCCACCGACGCGGCGGCGGCCGCCACCGTGGTGCTGCCCGAGCCGCCCAACGACCGGCAGCACGCCGACACGCTCCTGGAGGGCGTCTACGCCCTGATGTGGGAGGGCGGCCACGGCCTGCTGGGCGGGGTGCTGAGCCGCGAGGGCGGCCGCGTCACGCGCGAGGTGCGCCTGCTGGGCGGTTCCCTGCCGCGCCCCGGCGCCCCGGCGCGCATGGACAACTTCGTGTACCGTCACGACCCCCTCACCGACCTGGGGCTGGCGCACGAGGAGCTCACGCTGGAGGGGCCGGTGGGTCAGCTGCGCGCCTGGTTCGTGCCCGCCGACAGCGGCACGGCGGTGCTGATGCTGCACGGGCGCCGGCGCGGCGAGCTGATCGAGCTGCAGCGGCCCCTGAGCGCCTTCCACGCGCTCGGCCTGCCGGCGCTGGCGCTGGCCTACCGCAACCACGACGCCAGCGCGGCCAGCCCCGACGGCCTCTTCCACTACGGCGGCAGCGAGTGGGAGGACGCGCTGGTGGGCGCGCGCGAGCTGGCGCGGCGCGGCTACGACCGCGTGCTGCTATACGGCGTGTCGATGGGCGGTGCGGTGGCGCTCGAGGCGCTGGAGCGCTGGCCGGCGGACGCGCCCGAGGTGGTGGGCCTGGTGCTCGACTCGCCGCTGGTGGACCCCTACCCGGTGATCGAGGTGGGGGCGGTCAAGGCTGGCCTGCCGCTGCCGGGCCTGTTCACGCGCCTGGGGATCGCCGTGGCGGGGCTGCGCACGGGCGTGGACTTCGGGGGCCTGCGGCAGCACCGCACCGCTGGCGACATCGCCGTGCCCACGCTGCTCATCGCCGGCGAGGCCGACAGCACGGTGCCGGTGGCGGCCATCGACCGCTTCGCGACCGCCGTGAGCGCGCCGTTGACCTACGTGCGCCTAGCGGGCGTGGAGCACGTGGAGGCGTGGAACCGGGGCCCGGAGCGCTACCTGGGCTGGCTGCGCGAGTTCCTCGCCTCGCTGACGGTGCGCGCCTGACGGACGAGGGGCTCGCCGCCCCGAAGTGCGGGCGGCGAGCCCCTCGCGTGGTCCGCTTGAGGCGTCAGCGCTCGTCGATGGGCGTGAAGGTCTTGCCCGTGGGGCCGGTGTAGACCAGGCGCGGGCGCATGATGCGGTTGTCGGCGTACTGCTCGTAGAGGTGCGCCATCCAGCCGGCGATGCGCGCCACCGCGAAGATGGGCGTGTACATGTCGCCGGGGAAGCCGAGCATGCGGTAGACCGACGCCGAGAAGAAGTCGACGTTGGGCTTGACCTGCTTGCCCTTCTTGGCCATCTCGCGGTCCATGACGCGCTCCATCTCGAGGCTCATCTCGAACCACTTGGAGTCGCCGGACTCCTCGGCCAGCCCACGGCTGACCTCCTTGAGGATCTCGGCGCGCGGGTCGAGCACCTTGTAGACGCGGTGGCCGAAGCCCATCACGCGGCCGCCCGGCTTGGCGAGCACGCCCATGACGTACGGCTCCACGGCCTCCAGGCTGCCGATCTCCTCGAGCGCCTTCATGACGGCGGTGTTGGCGCCGCCGTGCAACGGCCCCTTGAGCGCGCCCACGGCCGCGGTGATGGCGCTGTAGACGTCGGTTAGGGTCGACGCGGTGGCGCGCGCCACGAAGGTGCTGGCGTTGGAGCCGTGCTCGGCGTGCAGCACCAGCGCCACGTCCATCACGCGGGTGGCGGCGGGGCTGGGCTCCTCGCCGGTGAGGGTGTAGAGGAAGTTGGCGGCCACGCTCAGGTCGGGGCGCGGTTCGACGGGCTCCTGCCCGGCGCGGATGCGCTGGAAGGCAGCCACCAAGAGCGGGAACTGCGCCAGCAGCTGGGTGCCGATGCGGTGGACGTTCGCCTCGTCGACGCCGTCGGGCTGCTCGTCGAAGCCCGCCAGCAGCGACACGGCGCTGCGCAGGGCGGCCATCGGCGAGGTGCCCGCCGGCAGCGAGCGGTAGAGGTCGTAGACCGCGGGGGGCACCCGGAAGTAGGGGGCCAGGCGGGCGCGGAAGGCGTCGAGCTGGGCGCGGTCCGGGAGCTCGCCGCGCCACAGCAGGTAGGCGACCTCCTCGAAGCTCGCCTTGCCGGCCAGCTCGCGGATGTCGTAGCCGCGGTAGACCAGCTGGCCCTTGCCGCCATCGATGAAGCAGATGGCGCTCTCGTCGATGTAGACGCCATCTAGCCCTCGGTTGATCGTCTGCTCCATGGTTCCTCCGGCTTCCAGGCAGGCGGGGCCTGCGCGTTCTCGCTGGGCTCGTGTGGCGGGCGGCCGTGGGGTGGCGCGGGGTGGCCCTGGGTGCTCGGTGACGCGGGTGTGCGCCGTGGTCCTCGCGTGGGGCTCTGTCCTGCCGGGGCCAGGTGGGTCCAGGTCGCGGGCGGCCCCGACGCGGCCGCTACCGCGGTCGATCGTCGATGACAGTCTAACGAATGGTCCACCCCGTTTCGCCTCTCGAACGTGACGCACGGTGCAACGCGACGGGGCGCACGCTGCCGGGCCCCACGGCGGCGCGTCAGCGGCCGCGCGCGAGCAGGCGCCACACCACGGCGCCGCCCACCAGCAGCGAGGCCAGCAGCACGGCGCCCGGGCCGGCGTCGACGATGCCGACCAGCACGCCGAGGCCCACGAAGGCGAGCCCGACAGCGACGGGCCAGTGCCCGGGGCGCTCCTCGATGGCCTCGACGGTGACGGCCGCGGTGCCCAGGCTCACCAGGAAGGCGCCGCTCCAGCGCAGCGTGGCCTCGAGCAGGATGCCGAGCGCGGCGCCCGCCAGCAGCGCCCCCACCACGAGGAGCGGGTAGGCGCCCGTGCGCCCGTAGAGGTACAGCACCACGGTCGCGGCCGTGAGCAGCCACAGCCAGGCGCCGCTCCCGACCGACAGGGCCAGGAGCACGAGCGCCGCGAACACGGCGATGGCGAACAGCAGACGGGCCAGGACCGACAACGCTCCCCCTCGGTGCCGCGCCGGCGGCGCGGGCGGTGTTCTCACCTAATCCTAATGTGAGGGGCGCCGCCGCGGGGTAGGCGGCGCGCACGCCGCGCCGTCGGGCCCAAGGTGTATGGCCGTGGGAGGTCCGCGACCCGGGAAGGGGCGGGGCGGTGGTATCTTCGGGCAACGGTATCAGGGAGTCGGGCGAGGGAAACGGCGCGCCTCCCGGTCAGGCATGGCTGCATTCATGACCATCTCGTACGTCGGAACCGCCGTCACGAGCCTAGCGCTACGGCTGCTAGGTGGGGCGCTCGTAGCGTCCTCCGGTCACGCGGTTCACCAGGTCCCCGGCTCCAGAGGCCGGGGCGTTCCATCTCCGTTACGGCCCGCGCCCGTCCGGGGCGCGCGCCGCTGCGAAGGGAGGCCCGCATGATCAGGGAGTCGCAGCTCTTCGAGCCCTTCACCGAAGAACCGATATCCGTCATGAACGAGGCCGGCGAATGGGTCGGCGGTTTCGACCTCGACCTCGAACCAGAGACGCTCACGCGCTTCTACCGCGACATGCTGCGCGCGCGCGTGGTCGACGAGCGCCTGGGGCGCCTGCAGCGCCAGGGCAAGGTCAGCTTCGTGGCGCCCGGCGGCGGCCACGAGGCGGCGCAGGTGGGCATCGCCCACGCCATGCGCGCGCGCGAGGACTGGCTCTACCCCTACTACCGCGACATCGGCCTGCTGCTGGCCTTGGGCCTGCCGCTCGTCGAGATCGTGGGGCAGTCGCTTGGCACCAGCGCCGACCCGGCCAAGGCGCGGCAGATGCCGTACCACCCCGGCTCCGGCGAGTTCAACGTCTTCACCGTCGCCTCGCCGATCGCGTCGCACGTGCCGCCCGCGGCGGGCACGGCCATCAGCCAGAAGCTGGCCGGCTCCGGCGAGGTCACGGTCTGCACCTTCGGCGACGGCGCCACCAGCGAGGGCGACTGGCACGCGGGCGTCAACTTCGCCGGCGCCCAGGGCGCCCCGGCGGTGTTCGTCTGCGAGAACAACGGCTACGCCATCAGCGTCGGCATGCGCCACCAGACGGGCTCCGACAGCATCCACGTCAAGGCGCACGCCTACGGCATGCCCGGCTACTTCGTGGACGGCATGGACGTGCTGGCCTCCTACTACGTCATGCGCGAGGCCATCGCCCGCGCGCGCGACGGCTTCGGCCCCTCGCTCGTCGAGCTGGTGGTCTACCGCTACGGCGGCCACTCGTCCGCCGACGACGACAGCCGCTACCGCCCGCGCGCCGAGGTCGAGCAGTGGAAGCGGCGCGACCCGCTGACGCGCTTCCGTCGCTTCCTCGAGAAGCGCGAGCTGTGGGACGACGAGCGCGAGGCGGCGACGCTGCAGGAGCTCGGCGACGAGTTCACCGCCGCGGTGAAGCAGGCCGAGGAGGCGGGCGTGCCCCCGGTGGCATCGATGTTCGACGACGTCTTCGCCGACCTGCCGGCGCGGCTACGCAAGCAGCGCGCCGAGCTGCTCGGCGAGGGATGAGCACGAGTGAAGGACGTGGCTGAATGAGCGCGGTGACCATGGTCCAGGCCGTCGCCAGGACCCTCGACGAGGAGATGGCGCGCGACCCGCGCGTCGTGGTGATGGGCGAGGACGTCGGCAAGCGCGGCGGCGTGTTCCTCGCCACCGAGAAGCTGTTCGACAAGTACGGCCCCGACCGGGTGATCGACACGCCCCTGGCCGAGGCGGCCATCGTCGGCGCCGCGCTGGGCATGGCGGTGCACGGGCTGCGGCCGGTGGCCGAGATCCAGTTCGCCGACTACGTCTACCCGGGCTTCGACCAGCTGGTGAGCCAGGTGGCCAAGCTGCGCTACCGCTCCGGCGGGCAGTTCACCGCCCCCATGGTGGTGCGCATGCCGGCCGGCGGCGGCGTGAAGGGCGGGCACCACCACTCGCAGAGCCCCGAGGCCCACTTCGCGCACACCGCCGGCCTCAAGGTCGTGTTCCCCAGCACCCCCAAGGACACCCAGGGGCTGCTGCGCGCCGCCATCCGCGACGACGACCCGGTCGTGTTCCTCGAGCCCAAGCGCCTCTACCGCGCGGTCAAGGAGGAGCTCGACGACGACCCCGACTTCGCCTTGCCGATCGGCAAGGCGGCCGAGCGCCGCCGCGGCGACGACGTGGTGCTGGTCAGCTACGGCGGCTCGATGGCCGAGACGCTGCGCGCCGCCGACGCGCTCGTGGAGCAGGGCATCTCGCCCCACGTCATCGACCTGCGCTCGCTGGCGCCCTGGGACGAGGAGGCGGTGCTGTCGGCCGTGGCGCGCGTGGGGCGCGTGGTGCTCGTCAGCGAGGCGCCCCACACCGCCAGCTTCATGAGCGAGGTGTCGGCCACCATCGCCGAGGAGGTGCTCGACGCGCTGCTGGCGCCGCCCGCGCGCGTGACGGGCCCCGACACGCCTTACCCCTACGCCCAGGATCGGGAGTACCTGCCCGGCCCCAACCGCATCCTGCGGGCGGTGCAGCGGGTCCTCGACTACTGACAACGTCCCCCGCGGGCGCGAGGCCCGCGACGTCGCGCATCTAGGAGAAGGAGCGTCAATGGCGAGAGAGTTGCGGCTGCCCGAGCTGGCCGAGTCGGTGGTCGAGGGAGAGATCGTCCGCTGGCTGGTGGAGGAGGGCGAGCGCGTCGAGCTCGACCAGCCCGTGGTCGAGGTGATGACCGACAAGGTGACCGTCGAGCTGCCCAGCCCGTTCGCCGGGGTGCTGCTCGAGCGCCTGGTGGGGGAGGGCGACGTGGTGGCGGTGAACGCCCCCATCGCGCGCTTCTCCGACGAGGAGGGCGCCGCCTCCGTAGCGGGCGCGCCCGGAGCGGAGGCGCCCAGCGTGCAGGCGGCGGAGGAGCGCTCCATCGTGGAGGGCGGCCGCGCCCCGGCCGAGGACGACGGCGAGAGCCTGAGCCTCTTCAAGCCGAGCGGCGGCGGCGAGGAGCCCCTCATCCAGGTGCGGCGGCCGGGCGGCGCCGGGCAGGCGACCGCCGCCGGTAGCGGCGTGGCGGCTCCCAGCCGACCGGCGCCCACCCCGGCGCCTGCCCCGGCGAGCGCGCCGGCGCCGGCGGCCCCGCAGCCGCCCACCGCGGCGGGCGCCCCCGCCGCCCGCGGCCCCTACGGCCGCGTGCTGGCGGTCCCGGCCGCGCGTAAGCTGGCGCGCGAGCTGGGCGTGGACATCGAGCAGGTGGTGGGCTCGGGCCCGCACGGCCGCGTGCGCGTCGACGACGTGCGCCAGCACGCCGCGGGCGCCGCTGCCACCCCGCAGGTCGCCGGTGCCCCGGCCTACGCGCCGGCGGCCCCGCGCGAGCAGCTCGAGGAGCGCCTCCCGCTGCGCGGCCTCAGGCGCGTGATCTCCAACCAGCTGATGGCGTCGCACCTCAACACCGTGCGCACCCTGCACGTGGACGAGGCCGACGTCACGGCGCTGGTGGCGCTGCGCGAGAAGCTCAAGCCGCGCGCCGCCGAGCGCGGCGTGAAGCTGTCGTTCCTGCCGTTCGTGATGAAGGCGGTGGTGGCCGGGCTGCAGCGCTTCCCGATGCTCAACGCCAGCCTCGACGACGAGAAGAACGAGGTCGTGCGCAAGCACTACTACAACCTCGGCATGGCGGTCGCCACCGAGGCGGGCTTGGTGGTGCCGGTGGTCAAGGACGTCGACCAGCGCTCGATCCTCGACATCGCCGCCGACATCCAGCGCCTCGCCGGCCTGGCGCGCGAGGGCAAGCTGGCGCCCGACGACGTGCGCGGCGGCACCTTCTCGATCACCAACATCGGCAGCCTGGGCGGGCTGTTCTCCTTCCCGATCATCAACCTGCCCGAGGCGGCCATCCTGGGCGTGCACTCGATCAAGAAGCGCCCGGTGGTGCTCGAGGACGACAGCATCGTGGCGCGGCAGATGCTCTACCTGAGCCTGTCGTTCGACCACCGGCTGGTGGACGGCGCCGAGGGGGCGATGTTCACGAGCTTCGTCATCGACCTGCTGGAGAACCCCGAAGCGTTGATGCTGGACCTCTGACGGGGCGCGCCCGCTGGGCGGGGGAGGCCCGACCGCTTCCACGGCGCCTCAGGTGCTCGTTGAAGGTTCGGCGAACGTCCTTCAACGAGCGTCTGAGGCTCGCGTACAGGCTCGGGTCCTGATCCGCCCCGAGCCGCGCTCCCCGCCGCGACGGCCCCGGAGGGGCTACGGCCGTTCCGGAGGGGCCGGCTTAGAATCGAGCGGTGAAGCGAGGCGACCTCCCGGTTCTCCCGACCTCGCCCGGCTGCTACGCCTTCGTCAGGGCCGACGGCACCGTCATCTACGTCGGCAAGGCCATCAACCTGCGCAGCCGGGTGAGCAGCTACTTCGGGCGCACCGCGCCCCAGAAGGCGCGCCACATCACGGCCGACGCGGCTACCCTCGAGTTCATCGTCACCAAGGACGAGGTCGAGGCGCTGGTCCTCGAGGCCAACCTGATCAAGGAGCACCAGCCGCACTACAACGTGCAGCTGAAGGACGACAAGTCCTACCCGTTCCTCAAGCTCACCAACGAGGAGTACCCCACCCTGATCTTCACGCGCCGGGTGGTGAAGGACGGCGGCGTCTACTTCGGGCCCTACCCCAGCGCCGGCGCCGTCCGGCGCGTGCTCGACCTGGTGTACAGCGTGTTCCGGCTGCGCAAGAACTCCGGCGTGCCGCTGCAGCCGCGCCGGCGGCCGTGCTTGCGCTACCACATGGGCCGCTGCCCCGCGCCCTGCATCGGCGCCGCCGACAGGGCCGACTACGCCCAGGTGGTGGCCGACGTGCGCGCCTTCCTCGAGGGGCGCGTCGGGCAGGTGGTCGAGCGCCTCGAGGCGCAGATGCGCGAGGCCGCCAGCCGCCAGGACTTCGAGCTCGCCGCCACCTACCGCGACCGCCTCGACGCCCTGCAGCGCTTGACGGGCTGGGACACCAACGTCATGGTGGCCGCCGAGGAGGACCTCGACTTCCTGGGGCTCGCCAAGGCCGGCAACCTCGCCATGGTGCAGCTGTTCCAGATGCGCTCGGGCCGCGTGGTGGGCCGCGACAAGCGCCTGCTCACCAACGCCGCCGACGCCACCGACGCCGAGGTCCTCGAGCGCTTCATGGCCGAGTACTACGGCCAGGCGATGGTGCTGCCGCCGCTGGTGCTGCTGCCCGAGACCGACCTGGACTTCGCCACCTGGGAGCGCTACCTCTCCGAGCGCCGCGGCCGCAAGGTCGAGCTGAGGACCCCCAAGCGCGGCGAGAAGGTCGAGCTGCTGGGCATGGCGCAGCGCAACGCCGTCACGGGGGTGGAGGCCGAGATCGCCCTGCTGGAGCGGCGCGGCGAGGCGCCCGGCGTCAAGGAGCTGCAGCAGCTGCTGGGCCTCGAGAGCCCGCCGTGGCGCATCGAGGGCTACGACATCTCCAACCTCATGGGCACCCACACGGTGGCCAGCATCGTGGCGTTCGAGGGCGGCCGCTCGAAGCGCTCCGACTACCGGCGCCTGCGCATCCGCGGCCTCGACAAGCCCGACGACTTCTACTCGATGCACCAGGCGGTGCTGCGGCGCTTCACCGGCCAGCTGGCCGACAAGCTGCCCATGCCCGACATGCTGCTGATCGACGGCGGCAAGGGCCAGATGAGCGCCGCCAAGCGCGCCCTCGACGAGGCGGGCGTGCGCGTGCCGCTGGTGGGCCTGGCGAAACGCGAGGAGACGATCGTCACCGAGCAGGGCGAGGAGGTGCTGGTGCCCCTCACCCATCCGGCGCTGCGGCTGCTGATGCACGTCCGCGACGAGGCGCACCGCGTGGCCGTGGGCTACAACCGCCAGCGCCGCGGCAAGGCGCTCACGCGCAGCGTGCTCGACGACGTGCCCGGCATCGGGCCCAAGCGCCGCGACGCGCTGCTGGCGCACTTCTCGAGCGTCGAGGAGCTGCGCACCGCCGACTTCGACACCCTCGCCTCCATCCCGGGCGTGGGGCCGGCGGCGGCGCAGGCGGTCAAGGAGTTCTTCGAGGGGGCGGGCTAGGGGCCCGAGTGGGCGCGCCTGCGCGCTAGCCCGTGGGCGCGCCCGCCGCGGCCGGCGCTATGGGCGCGGTGCGGCCGCGGCGCGGCTCAGGCGCTGCGTTCCGCCAGGTCCGGGCCGCTGGCGCTCGGCGCGCTCTCGCTGCGCAGCTGGCGCCAGCGCTCGCGCAGGAGCTCCATGCGCACGTCGATGCGGCCGTTGGCGTCGACGCGCCGGTCGACCTCCTGGAAGCCCACCTTGCGGAAGGCGCGCTGGGCGCGCAGGTTGTCGCCGAACGTCTCGAGGCGCACGACCTCCAGCCCCAGGGCGTCGAAGGCGTAGGCCAGCAGCGCGTGCATCGCCTCGGGGCCGTAGCCCGCCGACCAGTGCGTGCGCTCGCCGATGATGATGCCGAGCGTGGCCACGTCGCCGCGCACGTCGTAGAGCTCGGTGGTGCCGATGAAGTCGCCGCGCTCGTCGAAGATGCCGAAGGTGGCGCGGTCGGGGCGCCGGGTGTCGGTCTTCAGCAGGCGCTTGAGGAGCCACAGCGGCATGCGGTTCGGGGGCGTGCCGTTGAGGTACGCGATCTCCGGGTCGCGGAAGTGGCTCTGCAGGCGGCGCCAGTCGGTGTCGGTCAGCTCGTCCAACGGCCGCAGCGTCACCCGCCCGAACGCAGGTCTCATGGGCCAGAGTCTACTCCGTACCGGGCGCCGGCCCTCCGCCGCCGGGTACGCGCCCGCTGTGCGCGGCGGGCGCGGCGCGCGCTTCGCTATACTGCGCGGCAACGCACGTCGTTCAGCGCTTCCGCCTTCGGCGGCGGCGCCCGGTCAGCCGAGAGGGAGCGATGGAAGGTCGAAGCCGCACCACCCCGCAGCCCGGCGAGCAGTTCGCCGACAAGTTCCGCCGCCTCAGGTCCGCCATCGGCAGCGTGGTGCTGGGCCAGGAGCGGGTGGTCGAGGACCTGCTGATCGCCGCCCTGGCGCGCGGCCACGTGCTCATCGAGGGCGTGCCGGGGCTGGGCAAGACGCGCCTGGTGCATGCCTTCGCCGACGCCACCGAGCTCTCCTACGCCCGCATCCAGTTCACCCCCGACCTGATGCCCGCCGACGTCACCGGCACCAACGTGTTCATCGACGCGGCGCAGGAGAGCCGCTTCGAGTTCCAGCCCGGCCCCGTCTTCGCCAACGTGCTGCTGGCCGACGAGATCAACCGCGCCACCCCCAAGACGCAGTCGGCGCTGCTCGAGGCCATGCAGGAGCGCGCCGTGACCGTGAGCGGCAAGCGCTACCCGCTCGAGGAGCCGTTCATCGTGCTGGCCACCCAGAACCCCCTGGAGATGGAGGGCACCTACCCGCTGCCCGAGGCCCAGCTCGACCGCTTCCTGTTCAAGATCGTCATCAGCCGCCCCGACGCCGACACGCTGCGCCGCATCCTGGTCGTCACCACCGGCCACGACGAGGCTGCCACCGAGCCCGTGTTCACGCGCGCCGAGCTGCTGGAGCTGCAGCGCATGCTGCGCGCCGTGCCGGTGGCCGACGCGGCGCTCGACCACGTGGTGCGTCTCGTGGAGGCCACCCACGCCCACCCCATGGTGAGGCTGGGCGCCAGCCCGCGCGGGGCGCAGGCGGTCACGCTGGCGGCCAAGGGGTACGCGCTGGCGGCGGGCCGGCCCAACGTGGAGCTCGAGGACGTGCGCCGCGCCGTGCTGCCGGCGCTGCGCCACCGCCTGCTCCTCGACTTCGAGGCCGAGGTGGAGGGCGTGTCGGCGGACGCCATCCTCGGCGAGGTGCTCGAGCGGGTCGACAGGGCGCGGTAGTGCTCGACCCGCGGACGCGCGCGCTGCTCGACCGCTACGGGCTCGCGTCGCGGGCGCTGTCGCGCCTCAGCGGCGAGCGCAGCGCCGTGGAGCCGGGCCAGAGCGTCGAGTTCCACGACTACCGCGCCTACCAGCCCGGCGACGAGCTCCGCTACGTCGACTGGCGCGTCTACGCCCGCACCGGCCGCCTCTACACGCGCCTCTACCAGGCGGAGCGCGCCGTGAAGCTGCACCTGGTGCTCGACGGCTCGGCCAGCATGGCGCTGCACGGCAAGGCGCGCTACGCCCGTACCGTGATGCGGCTCCTCACCTACGTGGCGCAGCGCGACGCCCCCACGCAGCTCCACCTGCTGGGCGGGGGCGCCAGCCGCCCGGCGCAGGGGCGCGCCGGCCTGCGCGAGAGCTGGCGCTTCATCGACGAGGCGGCCCCCACGGCGGGCGCCACGCCGCCCATCACGGCCCTCAAGCGCTTCGCGCTCACGCTGCCGGCCCTGCGCGGCAACGCGCTCGTGCTGGTGGTGTCCGACCTGCTCGAGGACGGCAGCGTCCGCCCGGCGCTGGCGGCGCTGCGGGCGCGGGGGGTCGACGTGGGCTTCCTGCAGGTGGTGGCGGAGGAGGAGCTCGACCCGCCGGCGGGGCTCTTGGAGCTCGTCGACGTCGAGAGCGCCGAGAAGCTGCCGGTGGGCCCCGACGAGGTGCGCGCCTACAAGGCCGAGGTGCGCGGCTTCCTGGCGCGCACCCGCAGCGCCATCCTGCAGGCGGGCTTCAAGCACCTGCTGCTGCGCGTGCCCGCCGCGCAGGACGGCGACGTGGAGCGCGAGGCGCTCGCCGCCCTGATCCGTTCCGGCACGTTGGTCAAGCGCTGAGCCGGTCCCGGGTCGCCCGCGCCCCCGGGACCTTATGATGAGCATCGTGAGCGAACGCCTAGCCCTCTTCCTCCTGGCGGTAGTGGCGGCGCTGGCGGTGCTGGTGGCGCCGTGGGCGGCCATCAACCGCGAGACCGGGGCGCGCAGCGCGGTGGTGCTCCTGCCCGAGCGCGTCGTCGACTTCACGGGGCGCACCGACCCCGTCGACCTACCCGCCCAAGGGACCGTCTTCGTCCTCACCCTCGTCGGCCTGGCCGGCGTGGGCGCGGGCGCGGCCGTGCGGGGCAGGGGGCGCTACCTCGTCTGGATCGCCGCCGGCGTGGTGCTGGTGAGCGGCACCCTCTACGGCATGAACCGCTTCTACGCGGGCGTCGCCAACGCCCGCCAGCAGGCGTTCGTCAACGAGGTGCAGCGCGGGCTCGACAACCCGCGCCCCACCGTCGACGTCGCGGCGCTCGAGCAGGTGCTGGCCGCGGCCGGCGAGCGCAGCCTCGACGAGAACCTGGCCGCCTCCGCCGACGCGGGCCTGGTGGTGAGGCGCCTGCCCTACTCGAACGCCGGCTTCGGCATGTCCGCCTTCCTGGCGCTGGTGGTGGGGCTGTTCGCCATCCTGTTCGGCCTGCGCTGGTTCCCGGCCGCGTCCCGCGCCATCGACCGGCTGCTGCGCGGCGCCGCGGTGCCCGCCATCTCCATCCTGCTGGCCCTGCTGGCCGCCGCCGTGGTGATCCTGGCGCTGCAGCCCACGCCGGTGGGCGCGTCCGTCGAGATCGACGGCCTCTTCACCTACCTGGTGGGGCGCCTCGACACGCTCTGGTACGCCTACTACTCGATGTTCCACGACTCCCTGGGCACGGTGAACGGCTTCGCGGAGTCGCTCAAGTTCAGCACGCCGCTGATCTTCACGGGGCTGGCGGTGGCGTTCGGCTTCCAGGCCGGCCTGTTCAACATCGGCGCCCCGGGGCAGATGGTCATGGGCGCCATCTTCGCGATGCTGGCGGGCCTCTACGTCCCGGGGCCGCGCCTGGTGGTGATGCCGCTGGCCATCCTCGCGGCCGCGCTGGGCGGGGGCCTGTGGGGCGCGCTGCCCGGCTGGCTCAAGGCGCGCTTCGGGGCCAACGAGGTCATCAACACCATCCTGCTCAACTTCGTGGCGGCCTCCGTGCTGCTGTTCATCCTCTCGTCGGGCAACGTCTTCGCGGCCGCGGCGGTGCGCATCATCGTGGTCATCGGCGTGTTCGTGGCGTTGATGATCGTGCTGTCGCTGATCCGGCCCGTGCGCGCGCTCGTGGCGCGGGCGCCGCGGGTGGCTCTGGCGGTCGGCGCCGTGGTGCTGCTGGGCGCCTGCATCGTGGCCGGCCTGCCGCAGCCCGGCGACACCCCCGTCAGGCTGCAGATGCCGTTCAAGGTGCCGGGCAACGAGCCCAAGTCGCAGGTGCTCAACGCCGCGGCGCAGCTGCCGCAGCTGCCCGCCATGCTCGGCATCCAGCGTGCCGGGGTGAACCTGGTCAGCCTCGACTACGGCCTGCTGCTGGCGCCGGTGGCGGCCCTGCTGGCGCTGCTGCTGCTGCCGCGCTGGCGCGCGGCGCGCCCCTGGTCGCGGCGCCTGCCGCTGGCGCTGGGCGTGGGCGCGCTCGCCTACGGGGTGGCTTGGCTGCTCGGCTGGACCAGCCTCCCAACCGCCATCCCGCCCACCAAGCTGAACCTGTCGTTCCTGCTGGCGCTGCTGGCGGCGGCGCTGGTGCACGTCGTGCTGTTCCGCACGCGCTGGGGTTACGAGCTGCGCGCCGTGGGCCTGTCGCCGCGCGCCGCCGAGTACGGCGGCGCCAACATCGCCCGCAACACCGTGATGGCCATGGCCATCAGCGGTGCGCTGGCCGGCCTCACCGCCACCCACTACGTGCTGGGCGGCGCGCTCGAGGACTACTCGCTGCGCCAGTCGATCCCCACCAACGACGGCTTCGACGGCATCGCGGTGGCGCTGCTCGGCGCCAACCAGCCGGTCTTCATCGTGGCCTCGGCGTTCCTGTTCGGGGTCCTGAAGTACGGCGGCTCGGTGCTCAACATCACCTTCCCCAACCTCACGCGCGAGGTCGTGAGCATGATCCTCGCGCTGGTGGTGCTGTTCATCGCCGCGCGGGGCTTCCTGCCGCAACGCCTCTTCGACCCTCGCACCTGGATGGGCGCCGAGAGCGGCCCCGCCAAGGACGACGCCAACCAGAAGCGCACCACCGCTGCCGAGGAACCCACCTGAGATGGACACCGTACTGCTCCTCGCCCTCGTCTCGTCCATGCTGCGCGCCACCACGCCCCTCCTGTTCGCCGCGCTGGGCGGCCTGTTCAGCGAGCGCTCCGGCGTGGTCAACATCGCCCTGGAAGGCATCATCCTCTTCGGGGCGCTGGCCGCCGCCGTCACCGCCCAGCTGATCGAGGCGCCCGCCGTGGCGCAGGCCGCCAACGCCCGCATCTGGTACGCCCCGTGGCTCGGCGTGCTCGCGGCCATGGCGGTCGGCGGCCTCATCGGTTGGGTCCACGCCGTGATCTCGATCCGCTACAAGGCCGACCAGATCATCTCGGGCACCGCCATCAACCTGATGGGCATCGGCATCCCGGCCGTGATCCTGTCGGGCCTCTACGGCAACACCGCCACCTCCACCCCGATCCGCAACCGCCTGCCCAGCTGGGAGCTGTTCGGCATCGACGGGCTGGCCTTCAACCCGCTCGTCTACCTGGCGTTCCTGCTGGTGCCCATCACCTGGTTCGTGGTGTTCCGCACCCCGTTCGGGCTGCGCCTGCGCTCCGTGGGGGAGCACCCCGAGGCCGCCGACTCCCTCGGCATCAACGTCTTCCGCATGCGCTACGTGGGCGTGGTGCTGTCGGGCGTGCTGGCCGGCCTGGCGGGCGCCTACCTCTCCATCGGCAACGTCAACCAGTTCGTCAGCGAGATGGCGGGCGGGCGCGGCTTCATCGCGCTGGCGGCGCTGATCTTCGGCAAGTGGCACCCCCTGGGCGTCTTCGGCGCCACGCTGCTGTTCGGCGCCTTCCAGGCCACCGAGGTGCTGCTGGGCGGGGGCCGGCTGCTGCCGCCCACGCTGGTGCAGTCGCTGCCGTACGTGCTGACGATGGTCGTGCTCGCCGGCTTCGTGGGGCGCTCCATCGCCCCGAAGGCGTCGGGCAAGCCGTTCGAGAAGTGAGCGCGGGGGCCCGGCGGCCCCGATGGAGGTAGCCATGCCGTTCCCCAGGCGCTCGGGCGTCCTGCTCCACCCCACCTCGCTGCCGGGGCCGTACGGCGTCGGCGAGCTGGGCCGCGAGGCGGTCGCCTGGCTCGACTTCCTCGAGCAGGCCGGGCAGCGCCTGTGGCAGGTGATGCCCTTGGGCCCAACCGGCTACGGCGACAGCCCCTACCAGTCGTTCAGCTCGTTCGCCGGCAACCACTACCTGATCGCCGTCGAGGAGCTCGTCGCCGAGGGGTGGCTGGAGGCGGGGGAGCTGGCGCCCCTGGCGGCGCTGCCGAGGGAGCGCGTCGACTACGGCGCCCTGATCCCCGCCAAGCTCGCGCTGCTGGAGCGCGCCGCCGGGCGCTTCGAGGAGCGCGCCACCGCCGCGCAGCGCGCCGAGCTGGGGGCGTTCCGCGAGGCCGAGGCGGGCTGGCTCGCCGACTACGCCCTGTTCATGGCCCTCAAGGAGGCGCACGGCGGCGCCGCCTGGTCCGACTGGGAGCCCGAGCTGCGTGGCCGCGAGCCCGGCGCCCTGGCGCGCGCCCGCCGGGAGGCGGCCGCGGGGGTACGCAAGCACGAGACGTGGCAGTTCTGGTTCTTCCGCCAGTGGCGTAGGCTGCGCGAGCAGGCGCACGCGCGCGGCATCCAGGTCATCGGCGACGTGCCCATCTTCGTGGCGCTCGACTCGGCCGACGCCTGGGCCGCCCCCGAGCTGTTCCACTTCGACGCGCAGGGCCGTCCCACGGTGGTGGCCGGCGTGCCGCCCGACTACTTCTCGGCCACCGGGCAACGCTGGGGCAACCCCCTCTACGACTGGGAGGCCATGGCGCGGGACGGCTACCGCTGGTGGGTCGAGCGCGTGCGCGCCACGCTGGCGCTGGTGGACATCGTGCGCATCGACCACTTCCGCGGCTTCGCCGCCTACTGGGAGATCCCCGCCGCCGAGCCCACCGCCGTTAACGGGCGTTGGGTGCAGGGACCCGGGCAGGCGCTGTTCACCGCGCTCACGGAGGCGCTGGGCGCGCTGCCGGTCATCGCCGAGGACCTGGGGGTCATCACCCCCGACGTCGACGAGCTGCGCCGCGCCAACGGCCTGCCGGGCATGAAGGTGCTGCAGTTCGCCTTCGCCGGCGACGCCGACGACCCGTACCTGCCGCACAACTACGAGCGCGAGTGCGTGGTCTACACCGGCACCCACGACAACGACACCACCGCCGGCTGGTACGCCCAGGCGCCCGAGGCCGAGCGCGACCTCGTGCGCCGCTACCTGGCGCGCGACGACCGCAACGTCGCCTGGGAGCTCCTGCGCCTGGCGCAGGCCTCGGTGGCCGACACCGCCATCGCCCCGCTGCAGGACGTGCTGGGCCTCGGGAGCGAGGCGCGCATGAACACCCCGGGCACGGCGGGCGGCAACTGGACGTGGCGCTTCGCTTGGGAGGACGTGCCGCACTGGGTGGCGCCGCAGCTGCGCGAGCTGGCGACGCTGTACGGGCGGCTGCCGGGGAGCGGCGGGGTCGACACGCCTTACCGGCAGTCGCAGCTCTGACGCTCGGGCCTGATCGGGCCTTGCGTACGGGCCTGCGCCTCGGGCGGTGCTGCGGTGTGGCCGGTGTCGTTCGGTTCGGAACGTGCCGTGAGGGCTAGCGCCTCGAGGTTCTCCGGCCCCGACCGCTCACCGCCACGCCCGCAGCCGAGCACCGCCACGACCCCTGCGTCGCCACGGTCCGGGCCCACTCCCCCTCACGCACGCGCCGTACGAGGCGCGTGCCCCAACGCGCTCAGCTCCGGAAGATCACCTCTTCGCGCTGGAAGCTCCGATGCGCGAAGCCCAAGAGCACCACGATCAGCGCCAGCATCGAGCCCCACACCAGCGCCAGCTGGCTCGGGTCGTAGTTGCCGCGCACCACGTCGTCCATCAGCATCAGCACGTTGAAGACCGGGATCAGGTAGGCCTCGTTGCCCAGGCCGATGAGGTCCTTGAACTGCAGGCCGACGGCCGGGAGGATGAACAGGAACGACAGCGGGGCGATGTAGCTCTGCGCCTCCTTGAACGAGCGCGCGAACAGCGCCACGGTCAGCAGCAGCGCCGACACCAGCGCCGAGAGCAGCAGCGCGCTGACGACCAGCACCACCACCGACGGCAGGTCGATGCTGAGCCCGCCGCCCATGATGGAGGCGATCTCGGAGCCCTGCTCGCCGAGGCGCGGCAGGAAGATGCCGCTCATGAGGGTGCCGCCCAGCAGGAAGCCCACGATGGCCATCAGGGCGGCGCTTAGGCCGAAGGTGACGGTGGCGAGGAACTTGCCGATCACCACCTCGCTGCGGCGCACCGGCGCCACCAGCAGCACCTCGAGGGTGCCGCGCTCCTTCTCGCCGGCGGTGGCGTCGATGGCGGTCATCTGGCCGCCGGTGAGGGTCCAGATGGCGATGAAGAACGGGATGAGCCACGACAGCTGGCCGCTCGAGCGCTCGGCGACGCTGCTGGCGTCGACCGTCTCGACCTGCAGCGGCTGCAGCACGCTGGGGTCGAGGCCGGCGGCGGCGAGGCGCTGCGCCACCACCTGCTGCTGGTAGACGGCCACCGCCTGCTGCACCTTGGAGGCGTTCAGCTCGCTCTTCATGTTGCCGACCTTGGTGACGAGCGTGACGAGGCCCGGCTCGCCGGCGGCCAGCGCGTCCGCGAGCGGCTCGTCGACGCGCACCACCACGTCGACCTCGCCCTCCTGCACCGCCTGGACGCCGTCGCTCACGGGCACCAGCTCGACGTTCTGCGCCTCGATGATGCTCACGAAGTCGGCCGGCAGGTTCTCGAGCCCCACCACACCGATGGGGGTGACGGTGGTGGCCTGGCGCTCGAACAGCCCGCCCAGCAGCAGCGGCATGCCGAGCATCATCACCGGCATCAGCACCAGCGGGATCACCAGGTTGGAGACGATGGCGCGCGTGTCGCGGAGCGTGGAGACGATCTCCTTCTTCGCGACGCGCCAGATCATCTGCGGCCTCATGCCGGCACCCCGCCGTGCTGCATCTCGCTGCGGCCCACCAGGCGGAAGAACGCCTCCTCCAGCCCGCGGCCCTCGCCCTGCGCCACGAGCGCGGCCACGCTGTCCTCGGCGACCTTGCGGCCGCGGTAGATGATGGCGGCGCGGTCGCAGAGCTCCTCGACCTCGCTCATCACGTGGGTGGAGTAGACGACGGCGCGGTCGGCGCTCGGGTACTCCCGCACGAAGTCGATGACGGCGCGGCGCGCCACCACGTCGAGGCCGCTGGTGGCCTCGTCGAAGAAGATCACCGGCGGGTCGTGCAGCACGGCGCGCGAGATCACGATCTTCTGCGTCATGCCGGTGGAGAAGCCGCCGGCGCGGCGCGTGAGGGTGTCGCCGAGCGAGAGGAGGTCGTCGAGCTCGGCGATGCGGCGCTCGATCGCCTCGTGGCTCATGCCGTAGAGGCGCCCGAAGTAGTGGAGGATCTCGCGGCCCGTGAGGCGGTCGTAGAGGCCCATGCCGCCGTTCACCACGCCGATGGTGGCGCGCACGGCCTCGGCGTCGCGGGCGATGTCGTGGCCCGCGATGGTCGCGGAGCCGCTGTCGGCTTTCAGCAGGGTGGCGAGGATGCGCAGGGTGGTGGTCTTGCCAGCTCCGTTGGGGCCGAGGAGGCCGTAGACCTCACCGGCGGCCACCGAGAAGCTCAGGTCGTCCACCGCCTTCACCGTGCCGAAGCTCTTGTTGAGGTTGCGTACCTCGATAAGGTCGGCCATAACGGACCATTCTACCGTTCCGGCGGCACGCCGCGCCACGGGGCGGGCGGCGGCAGCTCGGCGACCGTCGGGGCGCGGGTGCGGCCTTGCTATCATCGCGGGGATGTCGGAACGAGACCTCGCCGCCCTGGACGGGCATCAGCTGCTGCCCCGGGTGCTCACCGAGCTGGGCCGCGTGGACACCAGCACGCACGCGCTGGGGCAGCCGCTCGCCAGCCCCATGGTGCCGCGCCTCAGGCACGCGGCCGCGCTCCCCGCCGACGGCCTGGCGCTGCTCGAGGCGAGCGGCGCCCTCGAGGGGGCCAACAAGCAGCCGCCCGAGCGCACCATCGCCCTGCTGGCCGCCGACCGCATGGCGGCGCTCATCGAGCGCGTGCGCGGGCTGGCGCAGCGCGGCGTGGCGGCGGTGGCGCTCGACATGGCGCCGCTGGCGTGCACGGCGCCCTACGGCGAGCGCGAGTGGCGCCCGCGCACGCGCGAGGAGCTCGCCGAGCTGCGCGCCGCCGCCGGGCGGCCGCTGTGGCTGGTGGGCCTCGGCAGCGCGGCCGACGCCGAGGTCGCGGCCGAGGCGGGCGCCGACGGGGTGGTCATCGGCTCCGAGCTGGGCCGGCGCCTGGGCGCCCCGGCGGTGATCGACCTGCTGCCCGAGGTGATCGACGCCGTGGGCGGCACCCTCACGATCGTGGCGGGCGGACCGGTGCGCGACGGCGTCGACGTGCTGCGCTACCTGGCCGTGGGCGCCGAGCTGGTGGTCGTCGACGGCGACCGCTCCGTGCCGGCGCTGCAGGCCGAGCTCGAGTACGCCATGCGCCTCACCGGCTGCGCCGACCTGTCGGACGTCGGCTACGACGCCCTCTTCGCCCCGCTGTTCGGTGAGCCGTGATCGCCTTCGTCGACGGCGTGGTGGCCGAGGTGAGCGAGACCAGCGTGGTGGTCGAGGTGGGCGGCGTGGGCCTGGAGCTGCTGGCGCCCGCCTCCACGCTGGCCGCCTGCCGGCCGGGCGAGCGGGTGCGGCTGCGGACGCAGCTGATCGTGCGCGACGAGCAGCCCACCCTCTACGGCTTCGACCACCCCGACCAGCTGGCGCTGTTCCGGCGCCTGCTCGACGTCACGGGGGTGGGACCCAAGGTGGCGATGGGGGTGCTGTCGACCCTGCCGATCTCGCTGGTGGTCACGGCCGTGACGAACCAGGACGCCGGCCTGCTCACGAGCGCGCCGGGGGTGGGCAAGCGCACCGCCGAGCGCATCGTGCTCGAGCTGCGCGACCGCCTGCCCGACGCGCTGCTGGCGGCCGCGGAGGCGGGCGGCGCCGCGCGGCGCCCGCTGGGCGGGGCGGGGGCGGACGCCGTGGCGGCGCTGCTGGCGCTCGGCTACCGCGAGGCGCAGGTGAAGGGGGTGGTGGCCGAGCTGGCCGCCGCCAACCCGGACGACGGCGCCGAGGCGCTCATCCGCAAGTCGCTGGCGCGCCTGCGCTGAGGCGGGCGCAGGGCGCGGCCGGGGCGGCCCGGCACGACCGCCCGCCCGTGGGCGCGCCGCGTGCTGCGGGCGCGCCCACGGGCGAGGGGTGGCGCTAGGCGCGCACCGGCGCGTCGGCCAGCGCGGTGGCGGCCGCCACCGTCTCGATGCCGAACGCCTCGCCCACGGCCGCGTAGGTGAGCCGGCCGGCGTGGGTGTTGAGGCCCTTGAGGAAAGCGGGGTCCTCGGTGAGCGCCGCCAGCCCCTTGCTGGCGAGGCGGAGCACGTACGGCAGCGTCTGGTTGGAGAGCGCGCGGGTGCTGGTGTTCGGCACCGCGCCAGGCATGTTCGACACGCCGTAGTGCACCACGCCGTCGACCTCGTAGGTGGGCGCCTCGTGGGTGGTGGGGCGGATGGTCTCGATGCAGCCGCCCTGGTCGACGGCCACGTCGACGATGACGCTGCCCGGCTTCATGTGCGCGAGCATCTCGCGCGTGACGAGCCGCGGGGCGCGGGCGCCCGGGATGAGCACCGCGCCGATCAGCAGGTCGGTGTGGGGCAGCAGGTCCATGACGTTGCCCAGGTTGCTGGTCATGGTGTGGAGGCGGCCGTTGAAGACGTCGTCGAGGTACTGCAGGCGGGCGTGGTTCACGTCGAGCAGGTTGACGCGCGCGCCCAGGCCCAGCGCGATCTTGGCGGCGTTGGTGCCGACCGTGCCGGCGCCCAGGATGGTGACGGTGCCGCCCATCACGACGGGCACCCCCGAGAGCAGCAGGCCGCGGCCGCCGTGGGCGCGCTCCAGGAAGTGGGCGCCCACCTGCGGCGCCATGCGCCCCGCCACCTCCGACATGGGGGTGAGGAGCGGCAGCGCGCCGTTGTCGAACTGCACCGTCTCGTAAGCCACCGCGGTGGTGCCGGCCGCCAGCAGCGCCTCGGTGAGCGCGCGGTCGGCGGCCAGGTGCAGGTAGGTGAAGAGCAGCAGGTCGGCGCGCAGGTAGCCGTACTCGCTCGGCAGCGGCTCCTTGACCTTCAGCACCAGCTCCTGCGCCCAGGCGTCGGCGGCGCTGCCCAGCGTGGCGCCGGCGGCCGCGTACTCCTCGTCGGCGAAGCTCGAGCCCAGGCCGGCGCCGCGCTCGACCACCACCTGGTGGCCGGCGCTCACCAGCGCCTGGACCGAGCCCGGCGTCGTCGAGACGCGGTACTCCTGGGGCTTGATCTCCTTGGGGACACCGATCTTCATCTTCGCGCTCCTGGGTCTGCGGGCCTCGGCCCGCTCCCGTCGGTACTCGTAGCGGCCGCTATCGCGCGCCGGCCGCGGTGCTTGGATCGCCCGATTCTACCGCTGCCACGCCCGCAGGATCCGCACGGGCACGGGTGTACTCGCGGCCTCCCCGCCCGGGGCCCGGGGCTCGCGCGGCTCCACGATGGCCGCCAGCTGCCCGTCCGGGTCGACGAGCACGGTGGTGCCCGTCAGGGGCAGCGACAGGCGCTTGCCCTGCCGCACCGCCAGGGCCGTGGCCGCGTCGAGGCGCAGGCTGGGGAGGTCGAGCGCCTCCGAAGGGGCCAGGCCCTCCGCCTCGCCCAGCGCGTGCAAGGGCGTGCAGCGCGCGAGGTCGATGCCGCCGGCGCCGGTGCGCACCAGGCCGGCGAGGTGGGCGGGCACGCCGAGCGCCGCGCCCAGGTCGCGCGCGAAGGCGCGCACGTAGGTGCCGGCGCCCACCTCGAGGCGCAGCAGCGCGGTGGGCAGCTCGGCGAGCTCGGGCGGCAGGTCGAAGGCGCGCCCGGACGCGGCTGGCGCCCAGCCGTCGGGGCCGGGCGCGAAGCGGCCCGGCAGCTCCGCGCGGCGCGGCGCGAACGCCAGCAGCTCCACCCGGTGGTACGCCACCGGGCGCGCGGGCGGCTCCACCACCTCGCCCCGGCGCGCGGCGGCGTAGCTGCGCTCGCCGCCCTGCTTGACGGCGGAGTAGGCGGGCGGGCGCTGCTCGGTGAGCTCCAGGAAGCGGCCCGCCTCCGCCGCGATGGCCGCGGGGGAGAGGGCGCGCAGCCGGACGGCGTCGGCGGTGGCGGTCACCGGGCCCTCGGCGTCGAGCGTGGGGGTGCCGGCGCCGAACGCCACCCAGGCCAGGTAGCGCTTGGCGCTGGCGGTCAGGTACGGCGAGAGCTTGGTGGCCTCGCCGACCAGCAGCGTCAGCACGCCGGTGGCGAGCGGGTCGAGCGTGCCGGCGTGGCCGACGCGGCGCGTGCCGAGGCGGCGGCGCGCCTCGGCCACCACGTCGTGCGAGGTGAGGTTCAGGGGCTTGTCGACGGGGTAGATCGGCACGGCTAGATGGTACCCGCGGCGACGCGCCGTGCGGGGCCGCGGCGGCCGCGGGCGCGGCTCAGAAGAACAGGGCGCGCGCCCAGGGGCTGACGGACACCGCCACCAGCAGGCCGACGTGGAGCGTGAGCTGGGCCATCAGCGGCTCCCAGCCGCGGCGCCGGCGGCGGTAGGCGTCGGCGAGCAGCAGGCCGAAGGGCACGAGCAGCACCACCGGCACCCCGAACACGAGGGCGTAGAGCGCGGCGGAGGCCACGGTGGCGATGCCGCCGGCGTAGCGCTGCACGAACGGCGCCAGCATGAACGGCCGGAAGAACAGCTCGGCCAGCGGCACCAGGATGGCGGCGGCCACCACCAGGGGCGTGAGCTGGGCGAAGTCGAGGTAGAAGCGCCCGAGGGCGCCGTCGCCGGGCAGGTAGTACAGGTAGGCGAGGCTGGCGGCGAGGAACAGCAGGCCCCAGCCGAGGCCGCGCGCGGCCGCGCCGGCGTCGCCGAGCAGCGTCTCGTAGGCGTCGTGGCCGTTGAGCTGCACGCGGCGCCAGGCGAGCAGCGCCAGCATCACCGCGAGGGTGAGGAAGAACAGCGCCGCGGCGTCGCCGCCCGTGCCGGGGGTGAGGAGCGCCAGCACGTTCTCGAAGAGGATCAGGCCGTACAGCACGGTCACGAGCAGCGCCACCAGCACGGCGGTGATCAGCGTGCCGTAGACGTCGCCCACGCTCCAGGGGCGCGGGCCCTCGACGACCTCCAGGGTGGTCGAGGCCGCGATGCGGCTCTCGCCGATCAGGTGGACGGCCACCAGCAGGAGCAGCAGCAGGACCCACAGCAGGGTGTTGCCGCCCAGGGCGGCGGAGAAGTTCTCGCGCCGGAACGACTCGCGCAGCGCCAGCCCACCGCCCGCGAGGTCGCCCTGGGCGTACGAGATCAGCGCCAGGCCGCGCAAGTCGGCGGCCTGCGCCTCGACGTTGCGCGCGCCGCGCAGCTGGTGGGCGGTGGCCAGGTGGCCGGCGGCGGCGCTCAGGTTCCCCTGGGCCCACAGCGCGCGGCCCAGCAGGGAGCGCACCTCGGCGTGGCGGTCGTCGCCGCTCAGCTGCACGTAGTCCTGCAGCTGGCGGGCGGCGCCGTCGGCGTCGCGCAGCCGGAGCCGCAGCGTGGCGTCGGTGAGGCGGTACTCGACGTTCAGGGGGTCGGCGGCGATGGCGCGAGCGTACTCGGCCAGCGCGTCGTTGTAGCGCCCCTGCGACTGCATGATGCGCGCCGACAGGAAGCCGACGCGGCCGGAGAGCTCGACGTTGCTGCGCTCGCGCAGGCGCTGGCGCGCCTCGCCCAGGAACGCCTCGGCGTCGCCGGGGCGCTGGTTGGCCAGGGCGGCCTCGGCCAGCAGCACGAGCGGCTCGGCGGTGTCGATGCGGTTGCGCACGCGGCGCAGGCGCTGCTCGGCGCTGGCGGCCTCGCCGAGGCCCAGCTCGATGCGCGCCAGCACCAGCTCGGCGTCGGCGAAGTCGGGGCGCACCTGCAGGGCGTTGAGGCAGAACTGCTGAGCCGTCTCGAGGTCGCCGCGCGCCTCGAACAGCTGGCATTGGCTGAAGTAGCGGTTCTCGTCGAAGCCTTGCGCGAAGGCCGAAGCGAGGAGGAGCAGCACCACGACCAGCACGCCCGCTGGCAGCGCACGGTGCCGCCTGCCCCCGGTTTCCCCCGTGTGCTGGAACATGCGACCCCTTCCGGAACCCGCCTGTGTGGCGACTCGTCTTCCTATCATGAACCGCACATCTGCCGCTAGGGGGTTAGGTCGTTCACTTGTCGCGCCGCGCCGCCGGCGGCAGGTTAAGGCTCGCTGAACCCGGGCCGGACGCGGTATCACGGCGCGTTGGTACCATTGGCGCATGTCGCGAACGACCCGGGCGCTCACGTTCGCTCGCCTCTCATGAGCCTGGCGCATCTGTTCCTGCTGGGCCAGGTGGCGCTGCAGCTGCCGATGATGCCGGCGGGCACGGAGGTGCGGCTGATGTCCGTCGACCTCTTCACCGTCTACGCCTCGGCGCGCGTCGAGGCCCGGCACCTGCGTTTCCGCGAGCTGCCGCCGCCCGGTACCGAGGTTCGCGTCCTCATCTTCCCGCCCGACGCCGACGACGCCTCGCGCGCCGCCGCCCTCAGCGGCGCCACCGCCCTCAAGGGCCGCGTCTCGGAGGCGGGCAACGACGTCCTCATCACGTACCAGGGGAGCGACGAGCCGTTGTCGCTGCGGGCGCTGCTGCTGGAGGAGCGCGAGATCTGGCTCGACCTTCCGCTGGGAAGGAGCAGGTGAATGTCCACGAAACGCATCCTGATCGTCGAAGACGACCTCGACATCCTGCGGCTGCTCACGCGTGAGCTGGAGGACGCCGGCTTCGAGGTGCTCGCCTTCGACAGCGGCATGCGCGGCCTGTCGGCGGTGCGGGAGTCGGAGCCCGACCTGGTCATCCTCGACCTGGGCCTCCCCGACCTGAGCGGGCAGGAGATCGCCCGCCGCGTGCGCCGCACCGGCGACACCCCGATCATCATCCTCACCGCCGCCGACGAGGTGGGCACCAAGGTGGAGATGCTCAACGCCGGCGCCGACGACTACCTGGCCAAGCCGTTCCACGTCGAGGAGCTGGTGGCGCGCGTGAACGTGCAGCTGCGCAAGCGCACCCTGGGCTCGGCGCAGAAGATCGGCGAGCTCACCATCGACCCGGTGCGCCGCCAGGTGTTCTGGGGCGAGGAGGAGATCCGCTTCTCGCCGCGCGAGTACGAGCTGATCACCTACCTGGCGGGGCAGCCGGGGCGCGTCTACTCGCGCAAGGAGATCGAGAACAACGTGTGGGGCGAGGACCTGCCGCCGTCCTCCAACGTCGTCGACGTGCACATCGCCAACATCCGCGGGAAGCTGCGCGACGCCGGCGGCTACGGCGTCATCCGCACCATCCGCGGCGTCGGGTACGCGCTGAAGTCGTGACCTGAATGGAGGCGCGCCGGCCCGCCCTGGTTCGCGCGTCGCGGGTGTCGCTCACCTGGCGCGTGGCGCTGATGAGCGCGCTGGCGGTGGCGGCGCTGGGCGGCCTCACCATGCTGGTGGCCTACCAGGTGGTGCGGGCGGGGCTGTACGCCGAGCTGCGGCGCGCCATCAAGCAGGACGCCGCCACCGTGGCGGCGCTCTACTCGCAGGGCGAGGGGAGCGCCGCCTCCGGCCTGTCGGGCCCCACCGGCGGGGTGGTGCTGCAGATCTACGACCCCAGCGGGCGCCTGCTGGCCGCCAGCCAGCCCGAGTTCGAGCGCGCCCAGGCGGCGCTGCCGCCCTCCGACGTGGTGGGGGCGGCGCTCGTGCCCACCACCTGGAACGGCCTGGTGGCGGGGCGGCAGATGGAGGCGGCGCTGGCCCCCTTCGAGCTCGGGGTGGTGGCGGTGCTCACCGACCCCTCCTACATCGGCCCGGTGCTGGCCGACCTGTCGCGCACGCTGCTGGTGGCGGCGCTGCTGCTGGTGGGGCTCAGCCTGGTGGTGGGCTACGCGGTGGCCGCCGCCGCCCTGCGGCCCATCGCGCGCCTGGCGCGCCTCGCCGCCCTGCGCGGCCCCGACGACCTGGAGCCGATCGCCTACGAGGGCCCGCTCGACGAGGTGGGGCGCCTGACCTTCGCGCTCAACGGCCTGCTGGAGCGCCTGCGGGAGGCGCTGGCGGCGCAGCGCGTGTTCCTCGCCGAGACGAGCCACGAGCTGCGCACGCCGCTGACCAGCCTGCGCGGCTTCCTCGACCGCGCGGTGCGCCGCACGCCGCCGGCGCACCGCGACGACCTGCTCGACGCGCAGCGCGTGGCCGGCACCATGACGCGCCTGGTCGAGGACCTGCTGCAGCTGTCGCGCGGGCAGCTGGTGGTGGACCAGGCGCTGCACCTGGTGGACGTGGGCCTCGACGTGCTGCGGCCGGTGGCCGACGAGTTCCCGGGCGTGCGCGTCGAGGCCGACGGCGGCGTGCTGATCCTCGGCGACCCGCAGCGCCTCAACCAGGCGGTGCGCAACCTCACGGCCAACGCGGTGCGCGCCGCCGGGCGCCCGGGGGGCGTGACCCTGCGGCTGGCGCAGCGGGGCCAGGAGGCGCTGGTGACGGTCGAGGACGACGGCCCCGGCATCCCGCAGGAGACGCTGCCGCACATCTTCGAGAAGTTCTACAAGGGCGCCGGCGGTGGCTCGGGGCTGGGCCTGGCCATCGCGCGGCAGATCGTGGAGCACCACCACGGCGCCCTCACGGTGCGCAGCCGCCCGGGCGAGACGGTGTTCGAGATGCGCCTGCCGCTCATCGAGGCGGTCGACGAGGGGTAGCCGCGCCGCGACCGGCCCCGCGGCGCGCCGGGCGCGGGCCCGTGCCTAGAGCCGCGGCAGCGTCACGCCGCGCTGGCCCTGGTACTTGCCCTGGCGGTCGGCGTAGGTGGTCTCGGGGCGGTCGCCCTGGAAGAACAACAGCTGCACGATGCCCTCGTTGGCGTAGACCTTGGCGGGCAGCGGGGTGGTGTTGCTGAGCTCGAGGGTCACGTGGCCCTCCCAGCCCGGCTCCAGCGGCGTGACGTTCGCTACGATGCCGCACCTGGCGTACGAGCTCTTCCCGAGCGCCACGACCATGGTGTCGTCGGGGATCCGCAGGTACTCCACCGACCGCGTGAGCACGAAGCTGTTGGGCGGGATGATGCACTCCTCCCCCTCGTACTCCACGAGGCTGCGGGTGTCGAAGTTCTTGGGGTCGACGACGGTGTTGAAGGCGTTCACGAAGATGCGCCACTCGGGGGCGGCGCGCAGGTCGTAGCCGAAGCTCGAGAGGCCGTAGCTGATGACGCCCTCCCGCACCAGGGCGTCCTCGAAGGGGGTGATCATCCCTTCGAGAGCGCGTTCGCGGATCCACCAGTCCGGTTTGATGCTCATGGGCGAAGTGTAGCAGTGGGGCGGATCGGCTCCGGGAGGACCCGCTCGGTCGCCGCTGGGGGTAGGCGTCGGCTGGTCGCTCCACGCAGCGCCCGTCGCGGGCCGTGCGCCGCGTGCGTGCAGCCGGCCGCGCTTGACGCCGAGCGATAACAGAGTGATATCATCATGACAGCATGAGCGACGACACGAAGATCCAGCCCGTGAACCAGAGCTTCCAGAAGGACGTGGTCGAGCAGGTGCACGAGAAGCCGGTGGCCGGCGTCAACGGCTTCCTGATGCTGTTCGTGAGCCTGGCCCTGCTGGCGGGCAGCCTCGCCCTGTTCATCCTGGGCGTGAGGCCCGACGTCACCGGCTCGGGCGCCGCCAACGTGGCGCTGATCGTGCCGGGCTTGGTGGGCATGCTGGCGGCCCTGCTGCTGCTGACCGGGCTGTACGCCGTGCAGCCGAACGACGCGCGCGTGCTGACGCTGTTCGGCACCTACGTCGGCAGCCAGCGCAAGAGCGGCTTCTGGTGGGCCAACCCCTTCACCTCCAAGAAGCGCGTGAGCCTGCGGGTGCGCAACTTCAACTCCGAGCGCATCAAGGTCAACGACGCCGACGGCAACCCGGTCGAGATCGCCGCGGTGGTGGTGTGGCGCGTGCGCGAGTCGGCCAAGGCCGTGTTCGACGTCGACGACTACGAGGAGTTCGTGGGCATCCAGGCCGAGACCGCGCTGCGCAACCTCGCCACGCGCTACCCGTACGACTCGGCCGGCGAGGAGCGCGCCAGCCTGCGCGAGAACCCCGACGAGCTCGCCGCGGCGCTCAAGGTCGAGCTCGAGGAGCGCCTCGAGGTGGCCGGCGTCGACGTGCTGGAGGCGCGCCTCACGCACCTGGCCTACGCCCCCGAGATCGCTCAGGCGATGCTGCGGCGCCAGCAGGCGCAGGCGGTGGTGTCGGCGCGGCGCCTCATCGTGGAGGCGGCGGTGGGCATGGTCGAGGACGCCCTCACCGGCCTGGCGGAGCGCGGCGTGGTCGACCTCGACCCCGAGAAGCGCGCCGCCATGGCGAACAACCTGATGGTGGCGCTCACGAGCGAGCAGGCCAGCACGCCCATCATCAACACCGGCACGCTGTACGGCTGACCCAGGAACCGGCCGAGGCGCACCGGCGCGCCTCGGCCCCACGCCCTAGGCTTAGGCGGCCGCGCCGCAGGTGGCGCGGCGACCGCTGTCCTGTCGGAAGGAGCACCGACCCATGCGAAGACGACCGATCACGCTACTCGTCCTGACCGCGCTGCTGGCGTGCTTGCCCCCGGCCCTCGCGCAGGGCGAGGCGGGAGGCGAGCAGCGGCCCGAGGCCGCGCTCGTCTACGACCTCTACCAGGCCGGCCGCCAGCTCGGCGAGACCGGCATGACCGTCACGCGCACGGCCGACGGCACGACCGTCGCCTCCTACGTCGACGTCGGCGGCGTCTTCGACGCCACCGGCGCCCTCACGACCCGCGCCGACGGCTCGGCGCGCGACTACCTGGTCTCCGGCTGGGTGCAGGGCGTGCCGTTCTCCATCGAGGTGACCTTCACGGAGGCCGGCGCCGACCTGGCGCTCCTCCAGGGCGGCGGCCAGCAGGCGCTGTCGCTCCCCTCGGCGGAGCCGCTGTACGTCTTCGACAACAACCTGCTCGACGGCTACCAGGTGGCCGCCGACCAGGTCATGGCCGCGGGCGAGGGGCGTACCTTCGCCGTGCTGGTGCCCCAGGCCGCCGCCTTGGGGTCGATGACGTTCGAGGCCCCCGAGCGGGCCACCCTCGACCACCTCGGCGCGACCGTCGACGCCACCCTCCTGCGCGCTACCTTCGAGGTGGGGTTCCAGTCGCTCGCCGTCTCCGTCTACCTGGACGCCGCCGGCGACATCCTGGTGCTCGAGCAGGAGCCCGGCGCCATCCGCTTCGAGCGGCGCGCCCCGGCGATCGCCGAGGCGGACGCCGCGGCGGCGCCCGCGGAGGCCACCACCGACGCGCCCGCCCGCTCCGCGGTAGAGGCGGCGCTCGCCGAGGCCGCCGCCTGCCTGGTGGAGCGTGAGGTGAGCATCGCCTCCACGGGCGAGACGCTCCACGGCCGCCTGACCCTGCCGCGCGCCGCGGCCGAGGGCGGCGCGCCAGCGCCGGTGCTGCTCCTGCTGCCCGGCTCGGGCGCGCCCGACATGGACGGCAACGCCCCGCCCGTGCTGCTCAACTCCGGCTACAAGCAGCTCGCCTACGCGCTGGCGTGCCACGGCTACGGCGTGCTGCGCGCCAACAAGCTCGGCCTGCCGCCCTCCACCGGCGACGGCAACGCCGTGACCCTGGGCACCTACGCCAGCAACGCCGCCGACTGGCTGCGCTTCCTGGCCGAGCAGCCGGGCGTGGACCCCGACCGGCTGGGCCTGATGGGGCACTCCGAGGGCGGGCTCATCGCGCTCTACGCCGTCGCCGAGCGGATCGCCGACCCCGCCGCGGTGGTCCTCCTCGCCACCGGCGGCCGCCCCATGGACGTGATCATCCGCGAGCAGGTGCTCGCCTCGGGCGAGCGCGCCGGCCTCACCGAGGAGGGGCTGCGGGCGCTGGACCACGACGTCGACGTGTTCTTCGAGGCGCTCGAGAGCCTGGAGGGCACGCGCCTGGCGCTCGAGGGCGAGCTGGCCGACAACCAGATCGCGCCGCTGTTCGCCCACGCCGCCGGCCTGCTACGCAGCGAGGTCGAGCAGGACCCCGTGGCGCTGGCCGGCCAGGTGCGCGTCCCGGCCCTGGTGGTGCAGGGCCTCAAGGACATCCAGGTGCTGCAGGTCGACGGGCGCAACCTGGCGGAGGCGCTGCCGCGCGCCACGCTGCTGGAGCTCCCCGAGCTCGGCCACAACCTCAACGAGGTGCCTGGCGAGCCGCTGAGCGGCGCCGTCCCGACCCCCGACACGGTGATCTCGCCGACGCTGGTGCAGGCGCTCGCCACCTGGCTCAACGGCTGGCTGCGCGTGGCGCACTGAGGCGGAGGCGACGAAGGAGCGATGTCCGAGAAGAAGCGGTTCCTGCTGCGCATCGACCCGCGCGTCTACGCCGCCATCGAGAAGTGGGCCGCCGACGACCTGCGGAGCGTGAACGCGCAGATGGAGTACGTGCTCTCGGAGGCGCTCAAGCGGGCGGGGCGCTACCCCCGCCCGCGGCCGGCCGAGGAGGCGAGCGAGGGGCGCGCGTCCGACGACGGCGCGCCGCCGGACGGCGACGCCTGAGCTAGGCCCCCGGGCGGCGCTGACGCGCTCCAGCTCGCGTCAGCGCCGCCCGTCGTTGCGCAGGAACGTCACCACGTCGCGGTTGTGGTCGCTCAGGTTCGTGTTGGGTCGGAACACCGGCACGCCGGCGTCGGTGCCGTGCAGGAAGAACAGGTACGGCACCCCGTCCTCGTTGAGGCGCTGCGGCTCGAGCACGGCGTGGAGCGCGTCGCGGCCCGGGTTGGAGATCGGCGTCCGCGGCAGGCCCGGGCGCGTGTAGGTGTTCCAGGGGGTGTCGCGCCGCAGGTCGCCGGCCACGGCGCTGAGCTCGGGCAGCGGCTTGCCCAGGCCGTAGGCCACGGTGGGGTCCGACTGCAGCAGCATCCCCTCGTCGAGGCGGTTCAGGAACACCCCCGCGATGATGGGCATCTCCTCGGCCGACGCCGCCTCGGCCTGCACCATGCTGGCGAGCGTCACCCACTCCTGCACCGTCATGCCGCGCGCGTCGAGCGCCTCCGCCACCTCGCCGGTGACCTCCTGGTCGAAGCGCCGCAGCATCGCGCCCAGCGCCTCCGCGGCGGTGGCGTGCACCGGCACGTCGTAGGTGGCGGGGAAGAGGTAGCCCTCCAGCGTGGCGCCCTCGGCGGCGTAGCCCAGCGCCAGGTCGCCGGGCTCGGCGACGAGCGCCTCCAGCTCCTCGAGCTCGCCGATGCCGTTCGCCGCCAGGCGCTGCGCCACGTCGGCAGCGCGCCACCCCTCGGGCACCACGATGCTCACCGTGCGCGGGCGCCCGCCGGCGGCGAGCGCGGCCGCCACCTCGGCGCTGCTCATGCTGGCGCTCAGGTCGTAGAGCCCCTCGCCCACGCTGCGGTCCTGCTCGGTGAAGCGCAGGTAGTAGCGGAACGCCAGCGCCGAGCGCACCAGGCCCGCGCGCTCCAGCTCGTCGGCCACCCGCGCCGCGCCCCAGCCGGGCAGCACCTCGAACTCCACCGTGCGCTCGACGGCGCTGGGGGCCGAGAGCACGAGGCGCACCGCCACGAAGGCCGCGCCCGCCAGCAGCACCAGCGTGAGCAGCGCCAGCGCCCAGGGGCGGCCGCGGCGCGAGCGTGGCGCGGGCGGGGGAGGGGCGCCGGCGCCCGCCCCGGCGCCCGCGCGGCCGATCGTGGGCTGGGCGGCGTCGGCCGCCTCGCTGGCGGGCGGGGTCGGGGCGTCGCTCGTGCCCGCCGCGCCAGCGGTGTCGCGCGGCGCGTCCGCGGGCTCCGGGGGCTGGGGCGCCGCGGCCGCGCTGCCTGCGGTGCTCGCGTCGCCGTCGGCGGCCTCGGTGGCCTCCGTGGCGTCGGGAGCACCGCTGCCCTCGAAGCGCTCGGTGCGGTAGAGGCCGCCGCGCTCCTCGTCGCCTCGGCTCATCCGGCGTCGCCTCCCGAAGCCAGCGTGCGCTCCAGGTACGACTCGAGGATCAGCACCGCCGCCGCCTCGTCGAGCCGCCCCTTCTCCTGGCGGCGCGTGCGGGGCAGCGCCGAGCCGCCCACCTGACGCTGGGCGATGCGCGTGGTCAGGCGCTCGTCCTCGAGCACCACCGCCAGGCCCCGCCCGGCGGCGGCCGCGGCCAGGGCCTCGGCGAAGGCGCGCACGCGCTGGGTCTGCGGCGACTCGCTGCCGTCGAGGCGCAGCGGCAGGCCCACCACCACGGTGGCGGCCCCCTCGCGCGCCGCCGCCTCCAGCACCGCCGGCACGTCGTGGCGCGTGCCGCGGCGCTCGATGGCGCCGCGGCCGAAGGCGAAGCGCGAGCCGAGCTCGCCGGCCGCCACGCCGATACGGGCGTCGCCCACGTCGAGCGCGATCACGCCGCGGCGCGCCGCCGCGCCGCCGGTGGCGCCGACCGTCAAGGCTTCGCGGCGGCCGCCAGCGCCTCCTCGACGGCGCCGAGCGCCACCTGGAGCGCCGCCGCGTCCTTCACGCCCGCCTGCGCCATGTCGGGCCGGCCACCGCCCTTGCCGCCCGCCGCCTGGGCGGCGGCGCGCACGAGGTTGCCGGCGTGGGCGCCCCGCTGGCGGGCGCCCTCCGAGGCCTTGGCCACCAGCAGCGTGCCGGAGCCCACCACCACCACGTCGGCGCCACTCCGCTCCAGCAGCGTGTCGGCGGCGTTGCGCAGCGCGGCGGCGTCGAGGCCCTCGAGCGCGGCGGTGGCGTAGCGGAAGCCGCCCGCCTCCTGCAGCTGGGCGGCACCGCCGGCGCCGGCGGTCTGGGCGGCGGCGAGCTTGTCGCGCAGCGTGGCCACCTGGCGCTGCGCCTGCTTGAGGTCGGCCTGCAGCTTCGCCACGCGCTCCTCGAGGGTGGCGGCGGTGCCGCCCAGCTGCCCCACCAGGCGGCGCTGGGTGTCGCGCAGCTCCTGCAGGTAGGCCACGGCGGCGTCGCCGACGCGCGCCTCCAGGCGCCTTACGCCGGCCGACACCGCCTCCTCGGCCACCACCACGAAGGGACCGATCTGACCGGTACGCGCCACGTGGGTGCCGCCGCACAGCTCCACCGACACCGCCTCGCCGGCGCCCATGCTCACCATGCGCACGGCGTCGCCGTACTTCTCGCCGAAGAGCATCATGGCGCCCGCCTGGCGCGCCTCCTCGAGGGGCACCACGCGCCAGTCGACGGCGAGGTCGGCCTGGACCCAGCGGTTCACGAGCGTCTCGACGCGCACCACCTCCTCGGGGGTGAGGGCGGCCGGGTGCGAGAAGTCGAAGCGCAGGCGGTCGGGCGCCACCAGCGAGCCCGCCTGGGTCACGTGCGTGCCGAGCACGCTGCGCAGCGCGGCGTGCAGCAGGTGGGTGGCGGAGTGGTGCTTCTCGGTCTCGCGCCGCGCCGGGTCGACGCTGGCGCTCACGGCCTGGCCCGCGCTCAGCGTGCCGCGCACCACGCGCACGCGGTGGCGGAACAGGCCCTGGGCGGTGCGGCTGGTGCCGGTGACCACGGCGCCGCCTCCCGGCCACTCGAGCTTGCCGGTGTCGCCGACCTGGCCGCCACCCTCGGCGTAGAAGGGGGTGCGGTCGAGGACCACGGTGCCGGCCGCGCCCTCGGGCAGCGCCTCGGTCTCGTGCTCGTCAGCGTCGACCAGCGCCGCTACCGTGGCGGTGTCCGCGAGCGTGTGGTAGCCCAGGAACTCGGTCTCGGGCACGCGCTCGGCGATGCGGCCGTAGACGTCGGCGCCGCCCGCGAACAGCTGGCGCGCGCCGTCGCCGCGCGACAAGCGCCGCGCCGCCTCGCGCGCGGCCGCGTACCCCTCCCGGTCGACCTTCACGCCGCGCTCGGCGGCCATCTCGACGGTCAGGTCGAGGGGGAAGCCGTAGGTCTGCCACAGGTCGAACGCCACGTCGCCCGGCAGCGTGTCGGAGCCGAGCTCGTCGAGCAGCGTGCGCACGCGCTCGATGCCGCCCTCGAGGGTGCGCAGGAACTGCTCCTCCTCGGAGCGGATGCTCATGACGACGCGCTCGCGCGCCTCCAGCAGCTCGGGGTAGGCCTGCTGCATGGTCTCGATCACGGCCTCGGAGAGCCGGTAGAGCACCGGCTCCTCGAGGCCCAGCAGGAACGCCTGGCGCGAAGCGCGGCGCACGAGCATCTTGACCACGTAGCCGGCGCCGTCGTTGGCGGGCGGGATGCCGTCGGCGATGGCGAAGGTGACGGAGCGCACGTGGTCGGCGATGATGCGGTGCGGCACGCTCTCGAGGTCGCGGTACTCCACCCCCGAGAGCTCCTCGAGCAGGCGGATGGCGGGCTGGAACAGCTCGGTGGCGTAGGCGTCGCGCGCGCCCGTCACCACCGTGGCCATGCGCTCGAGGCCCATGCCGGTGTCGATGTTCTTCTGCGGCAGCGGGGTGAGCACGCCGTCCTGCAGGTCGAACTGCGTGAAGACGAGGTTCCAGACCTCCATGTAGCGGTCGCCGCTGCCGGTGTTGGGGCCGGTCTCGTCGGGCGAGCCGTACTCGGGGCCGCGGTCGTAGAAGATCTCGGAGCAGGGGCCGCAGGGACCCTGGCGGTCGTCCTTGATGGCGTTGGCGGGCCAGAAGTTCTCGGCCTCGCCCCAGCGGCTGATGCGCTCCTTCGGCACGCGCACCTCGTTCGCCCAGATGTCGTACGCCTCGTCGTCGTCGGTGAACACCGTGACGTAGAGCCGCTCGGGGTCGAGGCCCAGCCACTCCTCGCTGGTGAGGAACTCCCAGGCCCAGGTGATCGCCTCGCGCTTGAAGTAGTCGCCGAACGAGAAGTTGCCGAGCATCTCGAAGAAGGTGTGGTGGCGCCGGGTGCGGCCCACGTTCTCGATGTCGGAGTCCTTGCCGCCGGCGCGCATGCACTTCTGCGCCGTGGCCACGCGGTGCCACACGCCGTAGCCTGGGAAGCGCGGGGTGGCGCCCTGGAAGTACGGCTTGAACTGCTGCATGCCGGCCACGTTGAAGAGCAGGCCCGGGTCGGTGCTCTTCAAGGGCGCGCTCGGGTAGGCGAGGTGCTGCTTCTCCTCGAAGAACCGCAGGAACTTCGAGCGTAGTTCGTGTATCCGTTCGATGCCTTCTGCCACTTCGGGCGCCTCCTGA
>Ga0123333_10000439_pt1 | contig 46882 bp, 37 predicted proteins | sample BioC12SIPDNA_3_FD_89957 | JGI IMG/M metagenome (GOLD analysis project Ga0123333, IMG submission 89957) | Anaerobic biogas reactor microbial communites from Washington, USA - Biogas_R2_B C12 SIP DNA | ecosystem: Engineered > Bioreactor > Anaerobic > Unclassified | place: Washington, USA...
AAAGAAGAAACGCGAACACATCGGGGCCCCACAAATCACCAATGCAACCAAACAACAAATCGCGACGGCTACAAAACTTAAGAGCCAACGTCATGAATTTCGGTTAACGGCGTAGAGTGGCACACGGTGGTTGTTTCTGACGATCGATCAAGGCCATTCGTCCCTGAGTGACACTCGGCAAGTGTCAGCCACGGGTCTCACTCCGCCCCGCCCGTCACCCACGCCAGATTGAACCTCGCCAGCGCCATCCGGTCGTAAAGCTCCTTCTCGCCCCGCTCGAACAGCAGATAAATCGTGCCGTCCGGCCCCGCGGCCAGCGAGGAATAGGCGCTCATACCCTCGTTCACCAACCGCTTCACCGGCCACGTGATCCCCCGGTCCAGGCTCATGAACACCGTCATCCGGTGCCGCGACTTGCCCGGATTGTCCGGTGCGCTGAACAGCAGCACGTCCTTCCCGTCCGCTGCCTCCGAAGGCATGCGGATCAGCCCGGCGTTGCAGCCGTAGCTGGGCTTGGTGCCGTATTTGAAGTAGAACGGCTCCCCGATCTCCAGCAGGTCGGTCGTTACCTGCCAGTCGACCCACATCTCGCCCCCGTTGTGGCTCCACGCGATCTGCCGGCGATGGTCGACCGACATGTGGGAACGCGAGTTATAGTAGATCGAGCCCGACGAAACCTCCGCCAGAGTCCCTTCGCCCGTGCCGCTCTGCACCGGCCCGCTCGTCTGCCAGGTCTTGCCGCCGTCGTCGCTGAAGATGGCCGTGTTGTAGTTGTAGGGCCACCACTCCTGACCGTTGTCCCCCTTAGGCGGCTGAATCCTCGCCGGCATGATCAGCCGGCCTTTGTGCTCGCCGAACTGCAGAGTGATCCCCGATTCGGAACAGGTTGTGCTCACCGGCACATTCCCCGGCCCGCCGTGCCCCATCGGGTTGGGCTTGACCACGATCGCCTCCCGCTTCCACGTCCTGCCGTGATCCTTGCTCCGCCACAGGTGGCCCTTCCTCGACTCGACGACCATCACGTCGCCCGTATTGGTATCGACAATCGCACTCCCGCCCGCATCGTGCCCCACTTCCATCGCCGGGCTGAACGTCTCCCCTCCGTCCTCGCTCCACCGCATCAGCCGCCCCGACCTGGCAAAGGCCAGCACCGTCCCGTCCGCCGCCACCACCACGTTCGGAATCCGGTTCTCCTTCCCCTCATACAGATCCTGAACCTCAAAGAACGGTTGCTCGCCGCCCCGGCACAGACCGGTAGCCGCGACCACGAGGATCAACCCGGCAAGTGTTCTCAAGTTACTCACGATCATCCTCCTCAGGGAATGCGAATCACGAGGTCATCGAACGGGGACAAGCCTAACCGATCGAGGCTGGCAATTCCACTTTTTCGCAGGAAAACTGAAGACGGATAGCCACGGATTGCACGGATCTCACGGATGAAAGATTGGTACACCAAGCCTTATCCGTGCCCATCCGTGTCATCCGTGGTTTGTCTCCATCATCCCGGTCGCGCAGCCACTGCCTACCGGAAAGAAACCTCACCCTTGCCAACATCGCCCTTCAACTCCACCACCCTGCTCTCCCCACCCACCGTCACCCGATGCTTCCCATAAAACGCCCTCAATTCGCACCGCCCCTCCCCGTCCGCCTTCCCCTTCCAGTCCGTCCACCACTCGCGGTAGACCAGATCGCGATAGGCGCCCGCCGCCGGCGTCGGCGTCCAATCGCGGCGGTAGAGCGACGAGGCCGGGATCCAATTGGCCCCTTCCCAGAAGCCCCACATCAAGATCCCCTTGACCGCCGGCTGGGCGAAGCAGATGCGGTAGTAGTCGACCAGGGCCTTGGCCTTCGCCTCTTCCTCGGCGTCGCTCAAGCGAGCATTCCTGTCGCGACCATAACGCGACTTCTGGCCCGGCATGTTGAACTCGGTAATGCGAATCGGCAGCTTCAGTTCGGCCAGGGTCTCCAGCGATCGCTTCAGGGCGTCGGCGTCGAAGCGGTCACCGTGAAAATGGCCCTGCACGCCCAGGCCGCCGATCGGCACCCCTTGCGCCAGCAACCCCTTCGCCTGGACCACATAATCGTCGACCCGGCTGCCCGTGAGAATGTCGTAGTCGTTCAAATAGAGCACGGCTTCCGGATCGCCCTCCCGCACCCAGTCGGCCATCTGCTTGGTGATCTGCGGGCCGAGTCGGTCTTCGTAGTAGTTGGCGTGCAGCATCTCGTTGTTCAGGTCGTACTCGGCAAACCGCCCCTTGTACTTGCGTCCGATCGTGACGGCCCGATTCTTGATCGTCTCGCGAAGCGCATCGTCGTCGAGCGATTTCTGCCAGCCGGGAACGAACTGGGGCACGCCCCAGAAGATGTTGTGACCGCGGAGCGGAATGTCATTCTCTTCGGTCCAAGCCAGAATCGCATCCACAATCGAATAGTCGATCTGCCCCTGCTTCCCTTCCATCGCATGCCACTTGAGGGCATTCTCGGTCACCGCGGCGTTGAAGTTCTCGAGAAACACCTCCTTGTACTTGGCGGTGTCGGGCGAATCGGCCTGCCAGCCGAAGGGCCCGCTCGAAATGGCGGCCCCGAACCAGAACTCGTGCCGCAACTGCTCGACCCGCACCTCATGGCCCGGTTCGGTGAGAACGGTGAGCGTCCCCGTCCGGTGCTCGGCAATGGCCCGATCGAGTTGCGAATCGGCAGCCCGGGCAAAGCTCGCAGTCAAGAGGCATGCGGCCCCCGCCAACACCATGATGCGTCCTGTCGTGAAAATCATACTGTTTCTCCAAAGAAGCCGTTGCCCGGAACAGACCGCCATTCTCATGTCTCTCCGGCAGCAGATCAAGTCTCCGCCGGCGTGTGGAAAAACCACGAACCGTTACGGCTCCTTCGCTTCGCCGCGCTCCCTGCGCCCGTCGAGCAAGTGCCGAATCGCCAGGATTGGATGCCGCAGCAGCATCCGCGGGCCCGAAAACCGCATCACCTCTTTGACTCGATCCCGCATCTGCGGCTTGTAGCAGTGAACGGGGCAGTTGACACAAGTCGTCTTCTGAGGTCCAAAGGGACACCGGTCCAGCCGACACGTCGCATAGTCCAGCAATTCCGCGCATTCCTCGCAAAGCCCGACCCGCGGGCCGTGCCGCTTGCGGCAATAGAGCCGCACCATGGCCGCAATGGTTCGCTTCTCTCGGTCAATTCGTGGCGAGTCAGCCGGCATGGCAACAGCCTATCCGTAGAAACGGTGGGTTCCGAGCCCTGTCTGATTGTATGGCCACCTTTGGCAGATTCAACGGCGCCCGCCCGATCGGCCGGATTTCCCCAAGAGCTTGAATCTCGCCGCGGCAACGTTTACCTTGACTCCTGGTCGACTGGATCGCCAACCGACGCTTCCTGACATCCCGCCCCTGGAGATAGCGATGACACGCGACAATACCTCACCCCGCAAGCCAACAAACACCCCCGTTCGCCGCCGTACGTTCCTCAAAGCCTCGGCTGCCCTCGGCACCGGATGGCTCGTCCTCCCCAGCGGCTTCGTCAACGGCCAGGACGCCCCGAGCAACAAGCTGAACATTGGAATGATCGGCACCTGGGGGCGAGCCGACGCTCACTTTGACTCAGTTGCGAGCGAAAACGTGGTTGCCCTATGCGACGTGAATGAGGATCATCTGGCTCATGGGGCCGAGAAGTTTCCCAAGGCCAAGACCTACGTCGACTGGCGCAAGTGTCTGGAACAGAAGGACCTGGACGCCGTCATCTGCTGCACAACGGACCACACCCACGCCTTCATCGGAAATTGGGCGTTGAACCGCGACCTCCACGTCTATCTTGAAAAGCCCATGGCCAACAGCGTGGAAGAAGCCCGCATTCTGCGAGCCAAGTACCTGCAGAAGAAAGGGAAGCTGGCGACCCAAGTCGGCACGCAGCGTCACGCAAAGCCCAACTTCGAACGAGTGAAAGAGTTGATCCAGGACGGCGCCGTCGGCGAGCTCTCGGACGTGTACGTATGGGGCGACCGGCAGATTCCCAAGCCGGGCTATCTGCCCGCCGAGGGCGAGCCGCCGAAGACGTTGCATTACGACCTGTGGATCGGACCGTCACCGTTTCATCCCTACAACCCGGGCTACTTCGCGTTGGGCCCCGGCATGAACTGCCTGAGTTGGAACATGTATTGGGATTTCGGCAGCGGCCAACTCGGCGACATGGGCAGCCACACCATGGACCTGGCCTGGAACACCATCGACGCCGGACTGCCCACCGCGATTGAATCGACCGGCGAAGAATACAACCCGGAAGTCACGCCCGTCAGAATGACCGCCACTTTCGATCATCCGGCCAACGACTGGCGAGGGGCAATCAAGGTGAGCTGGCACCAGGGGGGCGACATGCCTCGCTCGCCTCGTCCCTATATCGATCTGAACAAGATCGGGCACGGCGCCATGTTCAAAGGCAGCAAGGGATTCCTGATCGCCGATTTCGACACCCGCGTGCTCGTGCCCGTCGGCGACACGGCCGATCTGACCTACTACAATCGCCGCTCCGCAGAGAAAGTCATCCCGCCGCTGGGCCACTTCCAGAAGGAATGGACCAACGCCTGCAAGGGCGAACTGAAGACCTCGTGCGACATGGACTACAGCGGCACGCTGATCGAGCAGATGCTGTTGGGCCACGTCGCTTACCGCGCCGGCAAGAAGATCCAGTACGACGGCGCTGCCGGCCGCGTCACCAACAGCGACGAGGCCAATGCCCTCCTCAGCCGCAAGTATCGCGACGCCTGGACGCTCGACGGGTAGGTTGTGGAAGCAATGTAGGCTGGGCCAGAATGGACCAATACGGATCCCGTATCACCCACAACAGAATACGCCATCTCACATAGCGGCAAACAACCTGCGCGGCAAGAACGGCCCACCATAGGCCGGTTTCACTTTCGAATCGCTTGCATCGACCCGGTTTGGATAGCAATGCAAACAACTTGAAGTGGAGCCCGCAACATGGTGGGCCGTCACTCATTTGACTGCTGAGGGGCCTTCTGTGACGATTTCTTATGCTTTGCCTGACGAGGGTATACTGAAGTGGTTCGTTTTGGCCCACCCTACCTGCTGTCTTTGTGCGCGGATCAGTCGGCCTACGGCTTCGATCTCAAGTCAAAGTCGATCGCATTCGCTTTGGGCGCAATTTCGGCTTTCAACGTGGTACGCAGGTTGTAGTGCGGTGGGACCCTTTCGCGGACCTCCGGAATCGGAGGATCGGCGTCTACGTTCCCTTCGCGGTAAGTCGCAATTCGCACCGTGTAGCTACCGGCCGGCGCACCCTCCATATCCGCTGTTTGCCGGAGCGAGTAGATACCGCTCGCGTCAGTAACGCCGATCGTCGGAAGTCCCTGATCGTCGCTGGGCATGAACGATACCTTGGCATCAGGGAGGGGACTTCCATCCAGCGTCACTTTGCCCGTGACGGGAAAGCAGTTGATGCCGCCGCAGCCGGAGAATACGGCAGCCACGAGAAGGCACCCCAGGCCGCTGCCGACACGATCAAGACCACGCGGCGCGAACATGGGCGCCCCTTTCTTCCTGAATTGCGGCAAGGCCGCTCAGAACTCGTCGTCTGAGAGCAGCTCTTCTCCGGCCATGGTGATGAGCGAGGCGTATACGGCAATGTCCACGTTCTCCTGCATGAACGTGACACGTCCGTCCGCGAAGGTGACGGTCGCACCGCCGGGATGGAAGGCGAACGTCTCGTTGTTGTTCGTACAGTTCACCGCGCACGGACCGTTGCAGCTCAGGCCGTCACGGGTGAACCCGTGCAGGGGGATCTCGCGAGCGACGTCCGCCCAACCGGCCCCGCGAACTCTCCCTCCGACCACGTCGAGATTGCCGCAGCCGTTGTCGTGATCCGCCGGGCCCCTTCCGCGACTCGTCCAATGCTCCGGACGTCCGGCGTCTTCGGCAAAGATGATCGTCTTCGACGAACCGTCGAGGATGTCGACCATGCGAACGCGTTTGGCATGGTGCGGGTACATAATCCCGCGACACATCTGCTGCCTGTCGGTCGCGTAATGCTGGGGATCCACCAGTCCCAGCGATGCCAGCTCCAAGCTGAACGAAGTAGGCGATGCGTAGTCCGCCGTAGCTGCCGTCTTTCCATTCCCAAGATCATCGATCCGCGTTCCCATGGCCGATGGGCACAGCAACACGCCGAGTTGTATGTTGACGACCCTCTGATTGTCCTCGTGATTCCAACTCCGCTCAAAATCGTACTCCCGGTGGACGAGATCCATCTCCAGATAGGGTAGCAGGAACGGGATACACGAATGCTGAACGGCCCCCCGAATACTGCCCAACGGGAACTGTTCCATCGAGGCGTGGTACTGTTGAAGCGCCAGGCTGATTTGCTTCATGTTGTTTGTGCATTGCGCTCGCCGGCCGGCCTCTCTGGCCATCTGAACCGCAGGCAACAACAGGGCCATCAGCATCCCGATGATGGTGATGATGACCAGCATCTCGATGAGCGTGAAGCCAAATCGAGGCCGCCAGTGGCTCCGAGACATCGTTTCCCCCCCTTAGTGCGAAGGTAACCGTGCGCACAGACTACCCGGCATCCTATCGATGGACGGCAGATACGTCAATCATTTTGCCTGTGGCGCGCCTCTATCCCTTGCCCCAAGTCGGATGGGCTCCAACAACTGCCGAAAGCAGTTGCCCGTGGTCGGCACGTCCATCGGATCGTCGCCACCTACCGGGCGAGTGTCGATTCAAACCGATAAGCCCCCGACCCCACTGCAAGGACAGTACTGTCGCCTTCGCGTCGAACCAGCCTCACGCCCTCGGCCTCGCCGATCGGTTTGCCCGATTCTTTCACGTCCGCACCCGCACTCGCCGGCACCCAAACCGTCGCCGACGTCCCGGGCGGGATCGTCACGTCCCAGGTGAACGCCGATCCCTCCACCTTCCATGCACTCTCGATCTTGCCGTAGGGACTTTCGTGCCACGCTTTCACCCAACGCAGATCGCCGACCGGGTGCGGACGCATGAGGATGTGCTTGAAGCCCGGCTCCTCTGGATCGGACTGGATGCCGGCAACGCACTCGTACAGCCAGATCACCAGATCGCCGACCAGCATCACGTGGTTACCCGAGTTCATCGCCGGGTCGGCCGTATCGCCGTTCCACAGCTCCCAGATCGTGGTGGCACCGTTTTCGACCATGTAACCCCAACTCGGATAGCTCGTATTGGTTGCGAACCCGTAAGACAGGTCGGCGCGCCCACCATCGGTCAAGACACGATTGAGCCACTGCCCACCCACCAGTCCCGTTCCCACGTGCCTGTTCGTCTCGTCGGTGATTTTGCGGACGAGATGGTCGAAGACGGGCTGCCGTTGGTTGTCGGGCACCATGCCGAAGGCCAGCGGCAGAACGGAAGTCGTCTGGGCCCCGTTGTCGTATTGGCCGAGCTCGGACTTGAAATAGGTCTTGTTGAGTCCCGCCTTGAGCCGTTCCGCCAGGGCCGTGAAACGCTGCGCGTCGTCCGGCTTATCGAGCAGCGTGGCGTAGCGAGTCATCAGCGTCAGACAGTGGTAGAAATAGGTCGTCCCCAGAATTGGACCGGCCGTCTTCCGCGCCGGGTCCTGCGAGTGGATCAGTTTCGGATCCTCCGGCGGCACGCACCAGTCGCCGTACCTGTCCCGTGGCATGATATCGTCAGCGATGAACTGGCTCATGTAGTCGATCCACCTGACCATGTGCGGGTAGGCAAGGGCGATGGTCTTCGTATCGCCGAACTGGTCGAGGAGCGACCCGGGAATGATGACCAGGCTGCTGGGCCAGGTGACGTTGTCGCTATAGATCGGCCAGTAGGCCGGGCAGACGTCGGGCACGCTCCCCGATTCCTTCTGGGCGTCGGCCATATCCTGGACCCATTTGGAATACAGTGCAGCGTTCTTGAAAAGGAACGTCTCCCCCTTCGATTCGGCCGAGCGATCCCCCAGCCAACCCTGCCGCTCGTCACGCTGGGGGCAATCGGTGGGAATACTCCGATAATTGCCTCGCACGCCCCAGACGATATTCCGGTAAATCCGGTTGATCATCGGCTGCGAACACTCAAACAATCCGGCTGTCTCCAGATCGTCGTGAACCACGCAGCCCTCGATCGCATCCAGCGTGGGACGCCCCGGGAACCCGGTTACTTCCACGAAACGAAAACCGTGATAGGTGAACCGCGGCTCGTAGACTTCGGTGCCCTGCCCCTTGAGCGTGTAAAGGTCGGTCACCTTCGCGCCCCGAATGTTGTCGAGGTAGAGCGTACCATCCTCCTTGAGCGTCTCGGCGTGGCGGAGTTTCACGGTCGTGCCCGCCTCGCCCTGAACCTTGAGCCGACACCAGCCGACCATGTTCTGGCCCATGTCGAAGATGAACATGCCCGGCTCCGGCTCGGTGATCTTCACCGGCTTGACCGTCTCGGTCACCCGGATCGGCTCGATCATCTCGGCGACCAGCGGTCCACCCGGGGCGGCCACCAGTTGTGCGTCCTGCCAGTTGCCGTCGTCGAAACCCGGACTGCACCAGCCCGGCATCTCCTTGCGGGCGTCGTATTCCTCCCCGTCAAACTCGTTGTTGGCCTGAATCGGGCCGTCGGCGGTCAACTTCCAGGTCTCATCGCTGACGACAAGCTGGCGCGAGCCGTCCTGGTAGTCGATGGCCAATTGGAACAGCAGTTTGGGATAGCCGTAGCCTTCCATCGTCATGGGACTCTGAGCCCGGGGCGCGTAGAACCGCCCGTTGCCGAGCCAGACTCCGATCGCGTTGGTCCGTCGGTTCAACTTCTCGGTCACATCGAACGTCAGATAGTGAACTCGCTTCGTATAGTCCGTCAGACCCGGCGACAGAACCTGATCGCCGATCTTCTCGCCGTTGATGTACAGTTCCGAGAGTCCCAGACCGCTGAAGTAGACCGTCGCCCGAGCCATTGGCTTGGGATTGGCAAGATGGAACCCCTTGCGGAGCATGCGAGCGGCCAGGCGACGATCCTCGTCGTTCACCGAAATCTCGCCCCAGGGAGCGCAGCCGACCGGGCCGACCACTTCCGCCGTGCTCCACGCGCTGTCGTCAAACTCAAACACCGTCCAGCGCGAGACGTCCTCGCTGAAGACCTTCCACGTGGCGTCGGTCGGAATCACCAGCGGATCACCGGTCTCGAATTCAACCCGCAGCACGCCCACCAGACCGGCCGGATTCGGATCGTCGCCCAGGTTCTTGACCCAGCCGGCCACAGCGTTGCCTCCAGGGCGCAGGCTCTTGGTCACGTTCATGACGACGCCCGACTTGAAACTGCTGCCAGATCCGGCATGCTTGCCGTTGACGGCAGTTGCGAATTGGTTGTCGGCCGCCAGAATGAGTTCACCACGAACAACCACCCGGTCCGCCGGCAGATCGAACACCCGGCGGAAGTATCGCGTGGCAACCGGTCCCGCCTGGGCCCCCTTCTCCCCGGGGAACCAGATCCACTGAGACTTGGCCTGAACAAGCGGGTTGGCGTCGTCTGGCTTCGGCGGCTCGTCGTAGCCGATCCACTTCGCCCGCCAGTCCTCGGGCGCCAACAGCCCCATCGACCAGCGGGCCGGCTCGCTCCAACCGGAAGGCTGGCCCTCCTGGTCCCATACTCGGACCTTCCACCAGCAGGCCTGCTCCGACTGGAGCGCTCGCCCCTGATACGCAACGTGTTGCGATCGGTCCGACTCCACTTTGCCCGTATCCCACAGATCGCCCCGATCAGCCTTCAGCGCCTCCTCGCTCGAAGCAACCACGATCTGGTAGGCCGTCTGAGCCTGGCCGCGTGCTTCGGGTGCGTTGGACACCAGTTGCCAACTCAGACGCGGCCGGACCAAATCGATCCCCAGCGGATCGCGAAGATACTCGCAGCGAAGATCGCTCGGCGTCAGCGAACCGGCCTCAGTAAACGCCACAGGCAGAGACCATGCGATCCCTATGGCAAGAAGAACAACTGATATTCTCATTGAGTCCACTCCTCCAACGATTTCTGACCATTTGGATTTCGAGATTCGAGCTTGTTTCGGATTTCGTGCTTCGTGTTTCGAATTTCCGGCCATCATCCCTTCGCAAGCCGATGTTTCAGGTACTCGATGTACTCACAGAAGTTGGCCCATGAGACGTCGGGGGGCACGCTGTGATCGAGTTCGGGGATGTAACCTCCGTCGTCCACCACGGGCATCACTCGATCGACTTCACGCCGCATGGTCTCACCACCTTGGACCAACACTCGCTTGTCCAATCCGCCGATCATCCCCAATTGCTTCCCATACTGGCGGCGAACCTTCACCACGTCCATGCCCGACTGGACCTCGAAGGGCCAAAGGTGCGTGATTCCCGCCTCGAGCCAGAGGGGAATCAACGCCTCGATGTTGCCGTCGCTGTCGAGGCCGATGTGCCGAATGCCTTGGGAGCGAAGCCACTCGCACACGCGCCGATAGTGAGGCATGGCGAATCTGCCGAACAGTTCCGGCCCGACCAGGGGCCCCGCCTTGTAGGCCATGTCCTCCCAAAACCAGAACGTGTCGAACTGCGTATGCTTCAGCACCTCGGCAGTGATCTCGATGATCCGGTCGGCTCGCTCCTCCATCATCCGTTCGATCAGCCGGGGCTGATCGTAGAACGCCACGCACAGATTCTGGACACCCAGCATGTTGCGCAAGGAACCGAAGAAACCGCCCCAACGATCGGCCCAGCACTTGCGGGGCCAGACTTCGGCCGCATTCGTGCCGCTGGCCGCGGCCGCCGTGTCGGCGTCGGCCAGTTCGCCGCGCCCGACGCCCACTTGAACCCGCCCGCTGGCAAGCTGCTGCTTCCATTTGGCGGACAGACGCTGCTCGGAATGCAATGCCAGACGCTCCACGGCGAATCGTTCAAACTCCGCCTCGTTCTCCACGGGAAACTTGATGAACTGAGGCATGCTCATGTCGTGGTTCTTCTTGAACTCACGCATCACGATGCCTTCATGATTCACGTAGGTGACGGTTTCGCCGTCCTCCGCAACCACCTCGTACCGGAATTCCGGCACCGGGCCGTACCAGGGATCGACCCGCACGAGCCGGTCCAGCTCGAAGTAATCGTCCAGCGGCGTGCCGTCCCAGCCCTCTTGCCGCCAACGCTCGACCGTCTCGTCCCAAAGAAAGGCCCCCCACCGCACCCAGGGCCTACCGACGGGTTTGAAGTCGAGCGTGTCGACGAACCGATCGCGGGAAGTGGTCATCAGCGCGACTCCTTTCCTGTTCGCCGACTGAGTATACCCTCTGCGACCGGAGATCAGGATCCTGGAAGAATGTTCATTTTGCGACAGTGGTCGAGAACACGGACGTCTATTCCCCCCGACCTTGACAGCGGCTACCATAGGGAACAACGTCCCGCCACCATGTCCCACCTGTCGCTCGGGAGAATCTCTATGCCCTCTCGGCTCGTCGCCTCGTTAATTCTTTCACTGATATTGGTGCCATCGATCCAAGCCGCGGATCTCCCGCCCCAATGGCAAGCCGCCTGGGATTCGCCCGTCGCCGCAGATCGCCCGCTGCAAATCGTCCACGAAGTGGACCTGGCCGGAAAGCTGCCCGAGGGGATGAACCAGCTTCTGCCCGACGGCAAGCCAAACGGGATCGCCCGCAAGGGGCTGGAGTACTACCGGCAACGCGGCCTGGGCGGGCTCGTCTGCAACGTGTCGTTTCGCGACTACCTCGAGTCCGACGAGAACTGGGCCCGGCTGGCCACCGCCGTCGAAGCCTGCCGCGATCTCGGCATGGTGGTGTGGATCTACGACGAACTTGGCTATCCAAGCGGCGGCGCCGGCGGACTCGTCCTCAAGCGAAATCCGGACTTCGAGGCCCAGGAACTGGCCTACGACGCCTCGCTGGCCGATCCCTTCATCCTCCGTCCCGCCTACGAACACACCCACGCCAGCAACAACTACCACGCCGCCCGCCGCTACGCCAACCTGATCGACGACCGGGCCGCGGCCTGTTTCGTCGACATCACCCACAACGCCTACTATCAGCATCTGAAGCCTTTCTTCGGCAACACGATCCAGGCCATGTTCACCGACGAACCCTCGCTCATCGCCGTCAACATCGGCCAGATCCCCGAAGAGGTCCGCAAACGGGTGAAGGTCGTCGACCCGATCGATCCGAACGTGAAACTGCTGCCTCGTGTGCCGTGGTGCTACGATCTGGCCCAGCGGTACCAGGAACGATTCGGCGAAGACCTGATTCCCCAGCGGCGCAGTCTTTTTGTCGGCGACGCGGAAGAAGACCGCCGCGTGCGACGCCAGTTCTGGTCGCTGGTGGCGGACCTGATCGCAGACCGCTATTTCGGCACGTTGGAGTCGTGGTGTGAGCAGCACCATGTGGCCTCGTCGGGGCATAGTCTCTGGGAAGAGCAGGTGCTGCATCACGTTCCCTTGGAAGGCAATGGTCTGAAGTGCCTGGGGCGCATGCACATCCCCGGGCTCGACCTGCTCACGTCCGATCCGCAGGCCGTCATTCACAGCGGCTGGATGACGGCCGGCATGCCGGCCTCGGCAGCTCGCCTGGGCGGCCGGCGCCGGGTGATGACCGAGGTCAGCGACTTCAGCCAGAAAATGGGGGGCCAAGGCCCGGCCGGACTGCCCGAGATGCTTGCCACCGCCGCCTGGCAGGCCACCTGGGACGTGACGGAATTCACCCTCTACTACAGCCCCAACGACCGTTCCGTCGACGAGTACCGCCGGTACGGCGATTTCGTGGGCCGGCTCAACGCTGTTCTCAAGCCGGCTACGCCGGATCCCGACGTCCTGCTCTACTATCCGATCTACGATCTCTGGGCCGAGTACCTGCCGGTTGCCGAGCCGCTCAAAGTCGCCTCGCAGACTCCGCGAGCCCAGCAACTCGCCAATTCCTTCATGCAGTTGGGCCAGAAGCTGCAGCGGAGCCAGATCCCGTTCACCCTGGTCGATCACGAGAACCTGGCCGCCGCTCAACTCCAGGAGGACGGAGCACTCAAGATCGCCAACAACCGATACCGAGCCCTACTATTGCCGACTGACGCCCAACTGCCGCCCCAAGCGGCGGCCGTGGTCGAACAGTTCGTCCACAAGGGAGGCCGTGTCGTTCGGGCTGGAGTCGACCAGGCAGCCGAGTCTGCGGAAGCCCTCAAGGCGGAACTCGATCCGCCCGTACGGATCGAGCCGGCCTCACCCCATATCGCCCTGGGGCGGTTCGTGCGAGACGGCCGCCAGGTGCTGCTATTGGTGAACGTCGGCACGGAGCTGTATGAAGGCGGGTTGCGTGTGAAGACGGCCGGCGACTGGCTGGAACTCGATCCGGAGAAGGGCACCACAGCGCCCGTAAGCATCGCCTCAGACGGCAACGTCCCGTTGAACCTTAACGCACGCCAAACGAAGATCCTCGTGCAGTTGCAGCAGGTTGACAAGAAACAGTAGTTCACTCACTCGCCATTCCTTCTCCCATGAGGTCCACGATGCGTCATCTCATCCTCCGCACTTGCCTGATCGCCTTCTGCCTCTTGCTGTGCCGCACGGCCGCCGCCAGGGACTTCTTCGTCGCCCCCGATGGCCGCCCCAACGCTTCCGGCGAGAAGAACGCCCCCCTCGACAGCCTCACCTCCGCCCGCGACGCCGTTCGCACCTGGCGCCAACAGGGTGGCACCGGCCCCGTTACCGTCTGGCTCCGCAGCGGCGAGTACCCATTGAAGGAATCCTTCGAATTGGAGCAGCAGGACGGCGGATCGGCCGGCGCACCGGTCGTCTATCGCGCTGTGGAAGGCGAGAGAGTCCGGCTCATCGGCGGGCACAAGGTCCCATCCGAAGCCTTTGGACCGGTGGCCGACGCCGGCGTGCGGGAGCGGCTTGCAGCGGAGGCTCGCCAGCAGGTCGTTCAGGCAGACCTGGCGGCGCTCGACCTGTCGAAGTTCAAGGATTGGTCCGCCAAGTTCGGGTCCTTCGGCGGCGCGCCCGAGCTATTCTTCAACGACCAGCCCATGCAGATCGCCCGCTGGCCCAATGAAGGCTTCGTCAATATCGCCAAGGTGATCGAGTCGGGCCGCGGCGAACTGGATCGTTCCGTCGGCGAGCGAGCCAAAGGAGTGCAGGCCGGAATCTTCGAGTATGCCGAAGATCGTCCCGCGCAATGGTCGGTCTCCGACGGCGTATGGCTCATGGGCTTCTGGTGCCACGATTGGGCGAGCGAATGCCTGAAGGTCGCCGGAATCGACACGGAGAAGAAACAGATCACCCTGGCGGCACCACACACCTACGGCATCGGCCCGTCGTCGACCTGGAACAAGCATCCGCGGCGTTACTACGCCCTCAACATCCTCGAAGAACTCGACGCGCCCGGCGAATGGTACCTGGACCGCAAACGGTCGATCCTCTACTTCTATCCGCCCGAATCGCTCGCCGACGCCCGAGTAGTCCTCTCAACGCTGACCGAACCCATGGTCGCGCTGCGCGACACCAGCCACGTCAGGCTCCAGGACCTGTCGTTTGAGACGTCCTACGACGAGGGGGTACGGATCGCCGGCGGACGCGAGAACCTCGTATCGGACTGCACGTTCGTCAACCTGGACTCCACGGCCGCACGAATCACCGGCACGAAGTCGGGGATCGTCGGTTGCGAGCTCTATCAACTCGGCCGCGACGGGATCTCGCTCAGCGGCGGCGACCGTAAGACGCTCACACCGGCCGGGCTGTTCGCCGTCAATAATCACATTCACCACTACGCCCGGCTGCAACGCACCTACGCCGGCGCGATCAGCGTGCGCGGCGTCGGCAACCGGGCGGCCAACAACCTGATCCACGACGCGCCGCACAGTGCCATCTTCTACGGCGGCAACGACCACGTCATCGAACTGAACGAGATTCACCACGTGGCCCTGGAAACCTCCGACGTCGGCGCCATCTACACCGGCCGCGACTGGGGAAGCCAGGGCAACCTGCTCCGCTGGAACTACCTGCACGAGCTGGTGAGTATGCCCGGCGTCGGCACCATGGGGATCTACCTCGACGATTGCGACAGCGGCGACACGCTCACGGGCAACGTGTTCTACAAGGCCGGCCGAGCGGCCTTCATCGGCGGCGGTCGCGACAACACGGTCGAAAACAACCTGTTCATCGAGTGCCAGCAGGCCGTCCACCTGGACGTCCGCGGGCTCTCGCGGGCAAAACCGGGTCAGGGCGTCAAGGACGGCTGGGACCTGCTGGCCAAGATCGAGCAGTACGACTACCGCAATCCGCCCTGGAGCACCCGCTACCCCAAGCTGGCCCGGGTGATGGAGGAGGAGCCGCTCTTACCGGTCGGCAATCTCATCGCGGGCAACGTGGCCGTGGATTGTGAGAAGTGGCTCAATGCCTCGGGCGACACGCAGAAGTATCTGGACCGCTCCACCTTCCGCGACAACTTAGTGCTCGAAGGGGAAGATCCCGGGTTCGTGAATCGTGAAACTCAAGATTTCCGCTTTCGCGACGACTCAATCGTGCGTAAGAAGCTCCCCGGCTTTCCGACCATTCCGTTCGAGAAGATCGGGCTGCAAAGGGAGCAGTGACATCTCTCACACGACTTGGACAGCGCCCCCCAGTCATCTTGGCTGAAGCTCCCCCACACTCACCGCGCGATCGAACACGGCAATCTCGTCGAGCCGGCCTTCCCAGTTTGACTGGCCGTCGCAACGCCCGCCGAAGAACAGGCGGTCGAAACCCGGCGGAAAACCAGCAGGACACGTCGTTTGGATCTCCGGCTCCGGCGCGCCGTTGAGATAGACCCGAACGGTTTCGCCCTCTCGAACCAGCAACGCATGATTCCAGGTCCAGCGGGCGATCTCGGTCTGCCCGGCGACCGGATCGGACTGGCCATGCTGGAACACCAGCCTGCCCGGGTGGTTGTCGGCGCCGCCCAGGCCCAGATGGTCCCCGAAGGGGCCAAGGCCGTGGTCGCGCCCGCGGGAGAAAATCCAGCCGCTGATCGGGCGCGCGACCAGAGGCATTCCGTTCCAGAACCAGAGCGAAATGGAGTAGGTATCGCCCAGGTCGGCGATCCTCGCTTGCAGCCGGCCACCGGCGAAGTGGGCCGCTCGGTTCGTCTCTCCTCCTGAACAGAAGAGGTCGGAACGCGGACCCTCGAGAAAGTAGGCCACGGCGGGTTCGTAGAAGGCGTCGCAATTCCGCCCGGACGAATCGACCGCTCGCGGACCGGCAAACTCATCGAGCCGCCAGTAAGCCGCCGGCTTTGCGGCAAGAATCGCCGCGGAACCGGGGCCGCGACTTTGCTGGAAGTCCTTGCGGGGGCGCTCGGCCACCCGTTCCAGGAGTTCCAAGAGCGTCTCGACGATCTTGGGCTCGGCGTCGACCTCCAAACCGGCCGAACGAGCGGGCCAGGTGTTGTAGCCGCCGAGAAGGTGCTGCTCGGGCGGGGGAATGTAACCGTCGCCGCCGTTGGCCAGTTCGATCACCATCGTCTGCTGGAGAGGGCTCTGGTTCTTGAGTTTCAGCCCGGTGAGTGCGTAGGTCTCGTTCGATGTCGTGGCAATTGCGATTTCGCCGATGCGAAGAGCCTGCAAGACAACTTCGGTCGACTTCCGCTCGTCGAGCAGGATCTGCTCTCGTGCGTAGACCTCGGTGGTGTCTTTGGGAGGCCGATCGCCCATCGTCTCCACGATCTGCCGGGCCCACTGGAGGCGTTGTTTGTCGGGCAAGCGGTAGTTCAGCACCATCCGCGACTCGGCCATGGCCAGATCCACGTCGCTCCGATACTCGATCGTCTTGTAGGCCTCCAGCGCGATCTTCAGCAACCCCTCGGCGAAACTCTCGATCGTGTTGATCTCCTTGCCCGATTCGGGGTCGGTGTAGTCGCGCCGCCAGATGTCGCCGCTGCAGTTGTGCGACATGATTCCGACAAAGGGCGGCTTGGCGTCGCCGATCTGGGGAGCCAACTGATTCTGCATCCCCTCGCAGAACAGGCCGTAGTAGTCGGCGCTGAGCGGCTGATCGCCGCCGAAGTAGTGCATGGAGAAATTGGTCAGGACGGCAATTGGCTGTCCCTGCGGAGACTGAAACGCGATCAGCGACAGATTGGGATCCTCGGGCCCCGACTCGCCGGTCACGTCGTCCCAGTTTCGCCCGGCGTGCATATTGGCCCGGACCGTCGGATTCCCGAACGGATCCTCGACGATACGATCGGGGCGGCGAATCCAACGCCGCAAAGCCGTGTATTCTTCTGCATTGGCAACAGCCCAACCCACGCGTGCCGGCGCGAGGTTCTTCTCGGCGGCGACGATCGCCTCGGCAATCTTCTCGCGGAGGAAGGGGACGTAGTTCGGATCGGCGTCGGTACCCAGGCACCCCATGGAAGACGGCGCCGTATGCGAGTGCGTGGCCGATATCAGCATGCGGTCGGTGCGAATCCTGGTCCGCTCGGCCGCCAGGGCCTTGGCTTCGTCGAGCAGCGGGCGGGGCATCATGCAACTGTCGACGACCACAATCGCCAGACGCTCCTGGCCGTCGTCCAGCACGATCGACCGGGCGTTGATTCGCGTCTTCACCTGGTCGGCGCTGCGACTCAGCATGCCGCCGTTCACCAGCACGGGCAATTGCTCGGGGGTGACGTCGGTGATCGCCGCTCCGACGCGAAGTTCAGCAGAAACCTCGCTCGGCAACCCCAAAATAACGAGAACAACGACAGGGCAAAACCACATGAATTTCATAGCAGGAGTTCCTTATCAAAACGGTTGGAGTCCGGACTTCGGCCTGCTGAGGTTGGGAAACTCCACGCGATCACGCAGGCTAAAGCCTGGACTCCAACTCTGATCACGCTGGATTCTCATATCCGGCACGTTGCGGTCGGCTGAGCATGGCGTTGGCTTGGTCGTCGCCGATGCATTGTTCCTTCGTCGCGTCCCATTGAATCGGCCGCCCCAGACGCATGGAGATGTTGGCCAGATGGCACATGGTCACCGTGCGGTGCTGGCTCTCCACGTCGGAAATCGGTATGTTGCGCGACTTGACGCAGTCGAAGAAGTTCGCCATGTGTGCCTGGGTGGCCGTATTGCCGGAACCGGGCGGATGGGCCGGGTTGTCGTGGGGATAGGCCCGGTACTGATCCGGCGGGAGCGGACTGTCGGCGAGCTGTTCGGCCGGCGCACCGGAAACCGCGGCATGATTGACGAAGATTCGCCCTTTGCTCCCTTCGACCAAGATTCCACTGCGGCCTTCATCGAGAACGACGATCTCGAGGCCGTCGTCGTAGGTTAGGCGTGCCTCGAACTTGATCGGCTGGTTGTAGCCGTTTTCGACGTTGGGAAAGGTTGCCTTGCCGTCGATCTTGACGGGCCCGGTGCGATCACGGTCGGCCACCCACTGGGCGATGTCGATGTGGTGGGCGCCCCAGTCGGTCGTCTGCCCGCCCGAGTATTCCACCCACCAGCGGAAGGTCTTGTGGCAACGTTCCGGGCAGTAGTCGACCAGCGGCGACTGCCCCAGCCACATGTCCCAGTTGAGATGAGCCGGGACGGGCCTGGTCTCGAAGGGCCCGCCCTGCGGATTCGGCCCGAGGATACAGGTAATTCGCTCCACCTTGCCGAGCCGGCCCTGACGCACCATCTCGCAGGCCAGCCGAAAGTGCTCTTCGCTCCGCCGCCAGGTACCGACCTGAAACACGGCCTTGGTCTCCTCAACCACCTTCACCAGCGGCCGGCCTTCGGCGACCGTGAGCGTTAGAGGCTTTTCGCAGAACACGTCCTTGCCGGCCCGGCAGGCGTTGATCGCCATGGCCGTATGCCAGTGATCGGGCGAGCCGATCATCACCACGTCGACGTCTTTGCGGTCGAGCAGCTTGCGGTAATCTTCATACAAATCGGCCTTTCCGCCGAAGGTGGCTTTGGCCTTTTCGGCAACCTCCCGATCGACGTCGGCAATGGCAACCACGTCGCCAAACTCAGCCGCGCACCTGGTGATGTACGTGCCGCGGTTGTGCATGCCGATCGCCCCGATCCGGAAACGATCGTTCTTCGATCGCGGCTTATCCGCCTCCTGAGCATCGGCGGTGAACACATAGGGCACCGCCATGCTCCCGAAGGCCAGAACGGAACCCGTTCGAAGAAACGCACGTCGAGATTGTCTCGTGCTTGGCATCAGAGCTTCTCCCCTACTGCAATCGGCATCTCACATAGCGGGTGGTAAGTGCTGTGCCACTTCGAATCTCACCACCCGTGTCGGTCAGAAAGTGGACGGAAAGGTACAGAAGAAAAGAAAATGGAGGGAAAAGAAAATGAGATTGAGGTTATTGGCCGTCATTTTCTTTTCCTCCATTTTCTTTTCTGAAACCGAACCATCACGCGTTCCACCTTACGGCGGATTCCACTGAAGGTGTTAATCCTTGGAAAGCAGTTCCAGGGCGGCGGAACTCATGGCGGTGATCCCGGTCACCAATGCCGGCCGGACTTCGGGACGGTATTGGGGCGTGTGCAGCGAGCACGATCCGTCGTCTGCCTTCAGCCGCTCTTCGGTCGCCGTACCCAGCCGGAACATGAACGTCGGCACGCCGCCCCGGGCGAACATGCCGAAGTCTTCCGACGTCATCGTCGGCGGCACCTCGCGGACATTCTCCTCGCCCAAAGACCGCCGGAAGGCCGGCAAGACACGCTGGACCAGTTCCGGATCGTTGTAGACCGGATCGCACCCGCGCCAGATCGTGACCTCGGGCGCCGGGGCGCCCATGGCCGCGGCAATTCCTCGCGCTCGTTGTTCGACTGCCGCGTGCAGTTGTTTGCGAACGTCTTCCGAATAGGAACGAATCGTCACCTTCAAGTGGCACGTTTCCGGAATCACGTTGGCCCTCGTCCCGCCGCTGATGGCTCCCACGGTAATCACGGCCGATTCCAGCGGATCCAGGTCGCGGCTGACGATCGTCTGCAAAGCCAGGATGAGTTGAGCGGCCTGAACGATCGGGTCCTTGGTCTCGTGGGGCCGGGCACCGTGTCCACCGGCGCCGCGAACGACAATGTCGGCGCCGTCGGAGGCGGCCGCCGAAAAGCCGGGCCGGTAGACGACCGTGCCGGCCAGGTCCTTCGGTGAAACGTGCAAGGCCAGGGCGAAGTCGGGTTTGCCAAATCGTTCGTAGAGCCCGTCGTCGAGCATGGCTTTAGCACCTTTCACCCCCTCCTCGGCGGGCTGGGCAACAAACAGGATCGTGCCCGTCCAGCGGTCGCGGTTCTCCGCAAGGTAACGGGCGACGCCAATGAAGTTCGTCATGTGCACGTCGTGCCCGCAGGCGTGCATGACCCCAACCACTCCTTCCGGGCCTTTTGCCTGAACGGTGCTCGCGTAGGGCAAGCCGGTCTCCTCCACGATCGGCAGAGCGTCCATATCGGTCCGAATCAGCAGCCGCTTGCCCGGGCCGTTTTCGAGCACACCTACGACTCCGTACCCGCCCACGTTCGTCGTCACGCGGATCCCCGCCGCTTCGAGCTCCTTGGCCATGAGCTTCGAGGTCTCGACCTCTTGCAGGGACAATTCCGGATTGGTGTGGAGGTGCTTGTAGAGCGGGATGAGGCCGTCCACGTGGGATTCCGCCCATTGGGCGGGTTCAACAGCCGAAGAGGCAAATGGAATCAGCAGAAGAAGGAGGATCGTCTGGAAACCACACAAGAGTCTGGAAGTCATGTTCGCGATGCTCCTTGGAACGCTTCGGAGTCAGTCGTACCGCCTACGATCAGACACCACCAGCAGCGCGAAGTCAAGTTTTTCAGCGGCCTGGAGCGAATTCGATGCTTTCGGAAGAATGGCAAGGGAATGGACGACAGGGGAATGTAGAGGCGTGGGATCATATTGGCTGATGCCCGCGCTGCAATCGACTACTGAGGAAGATGGGAGCCTATCCGAGCCAGCAATACCTCTGATTCCTTTGATTCCTCCTGTTCATCGCCTGAAAGGGCAGACCGTTGGAGTCGATTCATTTGAACAAGAGTCGACGGAGGGATCGAAGAGAGTATTTCACGCGGGCCGCGTCTGAAACGCTCGCAGCCAGTCGCCTTCGGTTTCCAGGATCTGCTGCCCGTAGCTGTTGGGACGGTCCGCGCGGACGATCATGGCAACCATGACGGAGCCAAGATGGGTCTTGGCCATGCCGGCCGCCGACGAGAGCGGGGTACCTTTGCCGGCGTTGCCGGGCAGCCTGGCGTGCACGAAGAAGGCGTGGGCAAAACCCGATCCGCTCAATTGCTCGGGCCAGAGGAGCCGGACGGGCTGGTGAGCCGCCACTACGTCGGCTAGCCCTGGAATGATCGCCTCGAGCAGGGCGGGCATTCCGTCGGCGTCCGGCAGTACGCCGGCCCGGCCGGCAGGGGCGAGCACGATCGCAACCAGCCGCACCGGAACGTTGTAGAAGGTCAGCCCTGGCCCCGAGCTCGGCGGCGGCTCCGTGCTCAGCCGCGCCGCGTCGATCGTCAATTCCGGCTCGATCCGACCACGGGCCCGGCGTCTGCGACGCAGCACTCTGCGGAGTGCCACAACTGCGATGAATAGCAGGACGACCGCTGCCAGGGAGACAGCCATGGCAGTGATCCCGTTGCCAATGGGGGAATCGGGTGGGGCGACGTCGGCAAACAGATCGGTGATGACGGCGGCCATTGCGATTGAGGACATGTTGATACGTGTCCGGCATCCATCAGGAGTGACGGCACCTTTGGTCGGCTCGGGAGAGCCAACCTGCGGAGTGGCGGCACGTCAGCCTTGGTTCTTTTCCGCAAACGTCTGTAATTCCTCGGCCGTGGGCAGCGAGGGCTGGGCACCCATCTTGGTCACCGAGAGGGCTCCGACCATGGCGGCCTGGCGGACGGCATCTTCCAAGACGTCGCCCGACGCCAGTGCGGCGGCCAGACCGCCGTTGAAAGCGTCTCCCGCGGCCGTGCTGTCGACGGCCTGCACCTCGAAACTGGGCACCAGGGCGTCAAGATCGGGCCCCTGGACCAGGGCGCCTTTCGTGCCGAGGGTAATGATCACGTGACGGGCACCGGCTTCGAGCAACTTGCCCGCGGCCTGCCGGGCACTCGCTTCATCGGTTACCGCAATGCCGGTGAGCCGTTCGGCCTCCGATTCGTTGGGCGTGAGCACGCTCACGTTGGGGAGCAGCCCGGCGGGAAGCGGCGCGGCCGGGGCCGGGTCGAGGATGACCGGCACACCCGCCTCGGCGGCCAGGGCGGCCGTATGTTCGACGACCGCCATGGGTATCTCCAACTGGAGCAGCACCACGTCGGCCTTGCGAATCACGTCGGCGGCCGCGTCCACGTCGGCCGTCGTGATGGCGAAGTTCGCGCCGGGAGCCACCGAGATGCAGTTCTCGCCGGCCTGGTCGACCAGGATCAGCGCGACGCCGGTCGCGTTGTCGGGATCGAGCACGACGTGGTCGGTGAGGATCCCTTCTTCCTTGAAGTTCTCGATCGCCTGGCGTCCGAACATGTCATCGCCCACCCGGGCCACGAGCGTGACCTGGACGCCGAGCCTGGCGGCCGCCACGGCCTGGTTGGCTCCCTTCCCGCCGGCCGGCATGACGAACGTTCCCCCGGTGACGGTTTCACCCGGACCGGGAATCCGTTCCGACTTGACGACCATGTCGGTATTGACGCTGCCCACGACGACGATTCTGGCGTTGCTCATGGTTACCACCCATTTCTTTCCAGACGCCATGGCGTTGGATGAGATTTGTCGGAGGATCTGCGGGTAGGCGTGCTACGCGACTCTCGCAACGATGATGAGCACCAGGCCGATGACGAAAGCGGCGAACATCAGGCCGATGAGCCGATTGGTGCCGGCCGGGGCCTCGCGGAACTCCTTCCAGATGAACACTCCCCACAAGGCGGCGACCATCGTGGCCCCCTGGCCAAGGCCATAGGAGATGGCGAACGTCGCCTTCTCTGCGGCAATGATGCTGAACGTCATTCCAACCGCCCAGATCATGCCCCCGACGATTCCCCAGAAATGGTCCGAAACGCTGCCCTTGAAATAATCGCCCAGCGGAACAGGTTCGCCGGTGAAAGGCTTGATCATGATCGCGGTATTCAGCGCAAAGTTGCTCACCAGCATGCCCAGCGAGAATACGACCATGGCCGAATAGGGCGTCAACTTGCCGGCCTCTGGTTGGCTGAAATTGGTCGCCATCGAGGCCGCGACGGCGTAGTAGAAGCAACCCATCAGGAGTCCGCACGCGATCGACAGGACAAGCCCCTTGACGCCGACCTGCTGCTGTCCGGGAAGCCGCCGATAGGCCAGCGCGTCGAGGACGATCGCCGCGGTGATGAAGGCGACTCCCAGAAACAAAACTGCCGGATTCCCGCCGGGATTGGCTACGTAGTTGACGACCACGCCGACGACCAGGGCCAGGCCGATGCCGACCGGAAAGGCCACCGACATCCCCGCGATGGCAATCGCAGCCACGAGCAGGATGTTGGCAGCGTTGAACACAATCCCGCCGAGGAAAGCCAATCCGATATTCCTGGCCTCGGCCTGGGAGAGATCGTCCATGAAACCCCGTCCCGCATCCCCCATACTCCCCATCGTGAAGGCAAAAATCAGCCCCATAAGGACTACGCCCAGAACGTAGTCCCAATAGAAGAGCTCGAATCGCCACCGGGACCCCACCAGCTTCTGAGTGTTTGCCCAGGAGCCCCAACACAGCATCGTTACGACGCAGAATGCGACGGCCAGCGGATAACTATCGAGGACGAACATGGGCAGACCCTCCCGGCAGCGGTTGATTCCAGCAAGTATCTGCGGCGAATATATCGGGTGGCGGAGAGGCCGTCAATTCACCGCGCCGGCCCGCTCGCCCAATCCTTGGCTGGGACTGGCGTTTCGGCTATGCTGTTGGGACCCTCCGAACGACCCTCCCGCGTTGGGAATTCCGCCCGATTTACGATGGAGACTCCGGCCATGAAACGACGCGATTTCCTTTTCCGTTCCGGTGCCCTGGCGTTGGCCTCCGCGGCCTTTCCTTTCCGCTGGACCAAAGCCGCCGAGGGGAAGACCAGGGTCCTCTATTTCACCCGCTGCGCCGGCTTCGAGCACTCGGCCGTCCAGCCCATCGACGGCGGTTCCAGTTACTCCGACAGGGTACTGACGAAGATGGGAGTCGAGCACGATATCGAGGTCGTCTGTACCAAGGACGGAACCGTGTTCGATGGCGACCTCGATCAGTACGCAGCCATCGCCTTCTACACCTCGGGCGACCTCTGCAATCCGAAGTCTGCCCGAAACACGCCGCCCATGTCCGCCGAAGGCAAGCAGAAGCTGCTCGACTGGGTCAAGGCGGGCGGAGGATTCGTCGGCTTCCATGCGGCCAACGACTCCTTCCACTCCAAGGGTGGCCGGAATGAAGTCCAGAAGATCGAGGATCGCGATCCTTACATCCAGATGATCGGCGGCGAATTCGTCAGCCACGGTCCGCAGCAGGTGGCCAAGAATCGTGTCACTTCGCCCCACTTCCCGGGCGCCGAGGACTTGGGCGCATCATTCGAAATGAACGAGGAATGGTACGCGGCGAAGAACTTCGCCCCCGACTTGCACGTCGTCCTCGTTCAAGAAACCGAAGGAATGAAAGGTGACTGCTACCAGCGTCCGCCGTTTCCGGCCACCTGGGCGCGAATCCACGGAGAAGGGCGAGTGTTCTACACATCCCTGGGACACCGCCACGACGTCTGGGACAGCGAGATCTTCCAGAACCTTGTGGAGGGCGGTTTCGGTTGGGTGATGGGACTGGCCGAGGCCGAGGTCCGGCCGAACCTCATTGAGGTGACCCCCGACTGCGACAAGATGACCCGATAATCGTCAGCCTGCAATTCAGTTCACCGCCCTCTCGTCCAACCTGCGGATGTGAGGGCGGTTTTGCTTTCACGCCGAAAGCGGAGGAAGACCCAATCATGTGGCTGCTCATCGCCAGCGTGCTCGGTGCGCTCGTCATCTCGGCCCTGTGTTCGCTCACCGAGGCCGTTCTTCTGAGCCTGCGTCCGGGACAGGTCGCCGAATTGTCGGAGTCACGTCCCCGCATCGGGCTGATTTGGCAACGCATGAAGACCGGCATCGAGCGCCCGATCGCCGCGATCTTGATCCTCAACACGGCCGCGCACACGATCGGCGCCTCGGTTGCCGGCGCCGAATTCGACCGCCTCTACGGAGACCGATGGATCTGGGTATTCTCTCTGGTCTTCACGTTCCTGATGCTTCAGTTCACCGAGATTTTGCCCAAGAGCGCCGGCGTGCGCTACAACGGAGCCGTGGCCGTCTGGTTGGCCCGCCCGCTCTCGTTGCTCGTCCGAATTATGACGCCGATCGAGGCGTCTGTCCGCTTCATCAATCGTCCCTTCAGTGGAAGCAAGTCACAAGCGCACGTGGCGACCGCACGCGAGGAGATCGACGCCCTGACCGGTTTCGCCCGCATGGTGGGAGAGATCAGCGGAGAACAGGAGTCGATCATCAAGCGGGGCACCCGCTTCGCTGGCAGCAAGGTGCGAGACGTCATGCGACCCCGCGTCGATATCGACGCGCTCGACGTCGACACCCCGCCGGATCAGGTACTCGGGGCCGTCGCCATGTCGGGATTCGCCCGCGTTCCCGTCTACGAAGGGGACCTCGACGGCATCTTGGGCTTCGTCTACATCAAGGACCTGCTGATGGAACTGCACATGGGGCGGCCGTTGTCGCTTCGCCGCGTGCTGCGCCCGGCGCTGCTGGTACCCCAGACCTTGCGCCTCGATCAGCTCGTGGAGATGTTCCGGCAGCAGCGGACACAGATGGCCGTCGTTCTCGACGAGCACGGCGGGACCGAAGGTCTCGTCACCCTGGAAGACGTGCTGGAAACGATCGTCGGTACTATCCACGACGAACATCGTCACCAGGATGAGGACGTCGTCCGCGAAGCCGAGAGATGTTGGCTCGTCCGCGGCTCGCTGAGCCTGGACCGGTTGTTCGATACCGTCGAACGTCCGGAGCTTCACGAAGCAGCTCCAGGGAGCGTCAGTACGGTCGGAGGACTGATCCAGACGCAACTCGACCGGATCGCCCAAATGGGAGATAGCACGGCTTGGCACGGGCTTGTGCTGGAAGTCGTGAAGATGGACGGGTTGCGGGTGGATTCGATTCGAGTCAGGGTGAATTTAGGAGATTCGGACGTGGAGAGCGATCGATAGTTATTTTCTATGTTTCCGGACCGAGTATTCTATTTGTCATCGGGAGAGTTTTCGTCGATAAATCATCAAACCGGCAGACAACGCGCCCATGCCCAAGGAGCTGCGACGATGGACGAAACGGTCTTCCGCTATATCGCCTGGGTCCCCGCAATCCTCGGCCTGATCGCGGTCTGGATTGTCATTGGCAGTGTTGGTGCAAGGATTGCGCGTCGCCATGCGTCAACCCGTTCCAAACGCGAATGCCCGGAGTGCCAGGGCGAGCTGGACGCCGTGCGGCCGGGAATCCACAATCGCATGGCGGGAGTCTTCTTTCTTGTGGACATCACCCGTTACACGTGCCGCCAATGCGGTCACCGGTTGTCGATGTGGCAGGCCTGACGGAGCCGCACGCCGTCGGAATCAACGTGTTTTGGCGCGGTCGTCTTGCAGCCCTTCGGTTCTGAAGAGCTCCGAACGAGCCGCTTCCGACAACGTGACGACGGCCGGGTGCTTCAGGCGGCGTTCGACCGAAATGGCGTAGAATCGTTCCAGCAGTCCCGGCAGTTCACCGATCCGGCGCACGCGATACTGGCGGCAGATCTCATCCGCGATCGCCGACGGGGCGGCAAAGGCGCCGACTCCTTCCTGGCCGAAGACCTTCAACAGGGCGCTGTCGTCGAACTCACCCGCGACGATCGGGCGGATGTCGTTCGTATCAAACCACTGATCCAGAGATCGCCGCAACGCGGTGGTTCGGATTGGCAACAACAGCGGAAAGTCTTCGAGAGAGCGGGGGAAACCTCGCCGGAGACGCCGGGCGAGGCTGGCCGTCGCGAAGATCGAGACCCCGCATTCGCCCAGCAGGTGGCTGTACGCGCGAAGCTTGAACGCCGGCGGGATCGGCGCCTCCGAGAGCACGATGTCGAGCCGGTGAAGGGCAAGCTCCGAGAGCAGTTCTTCAAAACTCCCCTCGATACAAACCAGTCTCACCTCCTCGGGCATGCGCAGGGCAGGCTGAAGCAGGCGGTAAGTAACCAGTTTAGGGAGTACGTCAGGAACGCCCACTGCAAATCGTAACGGGCTCCCCGTGGGTTTGCCGCGAAGAACGTCCGTCAGTTCGCGGCCGAGCGAGAAAATCTCGTCGGCGTAGCGGTAGACCACGGTGCCGGTGTCGGTCAACACCAGGTTCCTGCCGGCACGTTTGAACAGTTTTCCGCCCAGCGACTTCTCCAACTTGTGGAGCTGGCTGCTGATGGTGGGTTGGGCTAGGCCGAGTTGGTCGCAGGCCCGGGCGATGGTGCCCTCCGTGGCCACGACCCAGAAGTACAGCAGATGGTGATAGTTGAGCCAATGCATGTCTTATCATTCCATAGTAATTATCTATGAATGAAACCATATAATTCTATTTGTTAATATATCAACCTTGCCCTAGGATTGGCAATAAGCGGCAAGCGGCATGTTTCCGTTTCCCCGGAGAAGAGACCATGCGACTGTCGATTCGCGGCGATTCCGTCAAGTTGAGTGAAGCGCTTCGGGAATACATCACCCGCCGGCTGCATTTCGCTCTCGGACGGTTTGCTTCGGCCATCGAGCGGGTCTCCGTCCAGACAGAAGACATCAACGGACCGCGAGGAGGAATCGACAAGCGGTGCCGCATGGAAGTTCGGTTGCGGGCCGGACGCAGTGCCCCTGTTGCCGTGACGACCGACGATAGTGATCTTCGAGCCGCGATCGATCGATCGGCGAAGCGTATTGCCAGAAGCGTGGCGCGTGAGCTGGACCGGAAGAGCCAACGGAGAACAACCCGACCCAACGACAGCCCCCTGAGGAACGAGGCTCCTGTCGAGGAAGCGAGCTGACCATGAAATCCGTTCTTGACAGGGAGGATATCACGGGAATCGAACGTCGCGAGGAGGTCACAGATAACACCTCACTGCTCGGTTGCCTGATTCCGACCTTCTGGATGCTCGTCGGCAACGGGATCCTGGCACTCTGCGCCGTGGCCATAGCTGCCGGATCATCGCTTTTCGGTGCCGCCGACCTGTTCTACTGGCTCACGGTCGGCGGCCTGTTGGCCGCACGCTACGTCGACATCCGCTATCTCAACGGCCGAACGGCCGAAGGCAAACCGGCAACCCCGGCCCATTGGCGGCGCTATGCCGTCATCTTGATTGCCGTCGCCGCAGCGGCGTGGATCGTGGCACATGCCATGCCGGATCTGGGACTGTAACGGCGTGGAACGACTTCAATCTAGCGTTCCGGCTCGCCCATGCTTCGCGTGTAAGCGGCCAGCCGCTCGTAGAGGTCGAGCAGATTCTGCCACTGCCGCTGTTCCAGCGTAACCCGTTCGCTCTTCGCAACTGGTTGCACGGACTGAATCAGCCCGCGAAGTCGCAGATGGAAGTACTGAAGCAATTCGCAAATCTGGGCGGCCTGGCTGAGTGACAGGTCGTCGGGAATCTCCGGAGGCAGCAAGGTGTGAAGCGTCGTCTGGCCGTTGGGGACGTCGCCCGCGTGGAGCTCGAAATCGAAGGAGAAAGAGGAACTCTCCGAGTCGAGTCGCTCCGGATCCATTTCGACTCCCGCCGTCATGTCGGCGCCGCGGAGTTCGGCCAGCCGTGCGGCGATCTCCTCACGCGATCCGACGACCATGACCGTGCGACCCAACGTGACCACGTCGCCCGGACGCAAGACCCATAGGTGGACGTTTTCGCCGTTGACCTTCGTCCCATTCGTGCTCTGGAGATCGGTGAGAACGATCTTCTCTTGATCGTCCTGGATCTTGACGTGGAAGCGACTGACTCGCTCGTCGTTGAGTTGGACGGAATTGCCTTCCTCGCGGCCCACCGTCAAGGGGGTAGGTATTTCCTTGAAGACGCGCCCACGATCGGCTCCGTCGACGACCCGCAATGTCACAAGAGCCATGAAAAGAACTCGCTCGGCGTTAGCCCAAATCGCGGAAGTAAAGGGGATTGCGAAGCTTATAGCATGCGAGCGGCGGACCGGTCAAGCAAGCCCCCCCTTCCAGGTCGACACGGATGCCGCTTGAAATGGTCCAGCGGACCTGTCAGACTTCTGGGAAAGCAGGGGCGGACGTCTCCCCCACAAAGAAGGCCTTTCCTGAGGAGCTTGGCATGCCGAGATTGCAGTGTATCCTTCGTCTTCTCTCGCTGACGACTGCCGCCTTGTTCTGCCTGCCGGCCGAGGCCGCCGAATCCGGTGAAGCCGCGCCAGCGGTGATTCGCGCCGCCGAGTACGAGAATCTTCAGGCGGCGTTCGACGCCGTCCCCGCCGGAGGTGGATTGGTGATCCTGCCGCCAGGCCGGTTCTTGATCGAGCAGCCTCTCGTCCTCTCGCGGAGCGAGACGCGCGTTGTCGGCGCCGGGGCGGCAACCTGCCTGGTAAACACCAACCAGAAAGGCCAACCCACCCTGATCGTTCGTCCGGCCGAAATCGAGAAGAACCCCCGGGCACGTCTGTGGCGAGTCCAGTTGGCCGACTTCCGAATCTGCGGCGATCCGAATGCGATCGACGCCAAGAGCACCGAACCGAAGAGCGGCGACGGTCTGCTGGCCCACGGAGTCAACGAGTTGTTCGTGCACGGCCTCTCGATCGATCACCACGGCGGTAACGGGATCCGAATGGTCGCCTGTTACGAGGACGCCCGGGTGAGCAATTCGATCGTGACGTACAACCGCCAAGCGGGATTGGCCATCGAGGAATGCCACGACATTGTCGTCAACGCCAACCAGCTCGAAGAGAACCAGGATGCATTGCGCTGCATCGACAGTTTCAACTTGTGCATGAACGGCAACAATCTCGACGACCACCTGGGCAACGGCGTCGTGATCGAGAACACGTACGGGTCGGTCGTTTCAGGAAATATGATCGAGGAGTGTGCGGGAATCGCAATCATTCTCGATCGCGACTGCTATGGGATCACGCTGAGCGCCAACGTGATCGCTCACGATATGGGCGGCGGGGTCGACCTGCGCGACGCCTGGGGCTGTGCGGTTTCGGCCAACACCTTCACGCTCGACGACCAATTCGGCGTCAAGGTAGGACCTCAGGCCGGCCGGATTCCGATCACCGGAAACGCTTTTTGCGACAGCCATCTCGGCGGCGCAGCTCGGCGTTTGCAGGAAGGCAACTTCGGTGGAGGGATCATCTTGGAAGGCACTTCCGACATCGTGATCTCGGGCAACACCTTCACGGGGCTCTCCCGCGACGTCGTCAATGCCGACGCGAAATGCCAACGAATCGTGTTCCAAGGCAACTTGGTGTTCGGAGCCAATCCGCTCGCCGAAGGTGGACAAGCGAAAGTGAAGTTGGATGCCGCCAAGGATGTGGTGACGCAAGGAAACCTGGTGGCAACCGACCCGGCCGCGAAGAAGCCTGAGTAGGCGAGTCGGCAGATTCTCCTTTCCGGCTGCCTTGCCCATGGAAAGCCTTGCCCTCGATCTGCCGGATTTGCCGACGCTCTTGGCAGATCTGCTTGCGCAGGTCCCCAGCGGATGCGTCACGACCTACGGCGCCCTGGCCGAGGCACTCGGTTCAGAGGCGGCCGCTCGATGGGTCGGCCATTGGATGCTTCACCACGAGCACGGGCCAGGCTGCACGTGCCATCGTGTCGTTCGGGCCGATGGAACACTGGGGAAGTTCATTGCCGGCAGATCGTGCGACAAAGCAAGACGGCTCGCCGCCGAAGGTGTCGAGTTGGAAAAGGAGCGTATTGAGGCAATCGATCAGCAGTCCTTCCATTCGTTTCGCACGCCCCGGCCGTTGGCGGCCCTTCGGGTGGCACAGGAGAATGTCGCCCGGCGAATCAACCTGCGGGGTCGCCGCTTGATGCCCGAAACGGTCGCCGCCGTCGATGTCTCCTATTCCGGCGAGCGGGGAACCGGCGCCTATGTCCTGTGGGACCTGGAACGCGAAGAAATCGCGTGGTCGACCACGTTCACGCAAGAGGTAGTGTTTCCCTATATCACCGGATACCTGGCTTTTCGCGAGCTGCCCATACTGCTCGCCCTGGTGGAGGCAGCTCATTCCGCCCACCAGGAGGGTGACGTGGTCATCGTCGATGGCAGCGGAATTCTGCATCCGCGTGGTGTGGGAATCGCCTGCCACCTCGGCGTGCTCGCGGACGTACCCACGATCGGCGTTTCCAAGAAGCTGTTGAGCGGGCAAGTGAACCTGAAAGACATGGCTCCCCAGGAGGCAAGGCCCGTGCTGCTTGGCGGGAAAAGGCGGGGAACCGCCTTGAGGGCCACCGACGGCAGTCAGAGGCCGATCTTCATTTCTCCAGGCCATCGGATCGGCGTGGAAATGGCTCAGCGGATCGTCAGACGGCAACTGCTCGGTCGGCGGCTTCCGGAAGCCCAGTATTGGGCCGATCGGTTGAGCCGAGCCGCCGGACGCGAGCCCGCATCGCCCAAAACTTGGAGAGGGCGGAACTCCTGCCTTGAAGGGGGTGGATCACCAGCAAGTTGAGACCTACAATCAACAAGCAAGAAAGCTTCTTGAGAAGTGGGATTTGGGGTATGGCCTAAACTCGGGTGGACGATATATAAAGGAACATTCCGGTGACCCTTTGGTCGGAAACCAAAGCATCTACCAACGACGTTTTTTCTGTGTAGGGGAGTTTCAATCACATGACGGCTATTGTGAACCAAGAAACCTGCAACGGTTGTGGCGATTGCGTTGACGCGTGTCCGTTGGACGCCATCGAAGTGCAGGACGGCAAAGCAACGGTCGACGAGGACACCTGCGGCGATTGCGGCGCGTGCGTCGACGTCTGCCCGACCGAATCGATCACCGTCGACTGAGGTTTTCGGTTTGATTCATGTTTGCGTGGCGGGCCGCATGTGGCGGCCCGTCGGCATTTCTTGGAATAAGACAGGCGGACGAAAGAAGGACATTCGATGGCACGTGAACGTGAAGAAGAGCGGGAAGGCCCCCTCGAGATCTCCGTGGTGGGCGACCTGATCGACAATCAGGCAAGCCACTGCGAGAAGCTGCTCGAAGTCGAACCGGGTGGAGAGTGCGTACTCTACTTCGACAGCGGCGGCGGCAGCGCCTATTCGGGGATTGCCCTGGCGTCGTTGATTCTGTTAAGATCGTTGCGCGCAACCGGGGTCGTAATCGGAGAATGCTCGTCGGCCGCGATCTGGCCGTTCGCAACCTGCTCGAGACGCCTGGTCACGCCCTATAGCGTGCTTCTCTTCCACCCCATGAAGTGGCAAAGTGAGGAGCACGTTCTGCTGGCCGAGGCGGCGGAATGGGCTCGGCACTTCGGGGAGCTCGAAGGGAGCATGGACCGCTGGCTCGCGGAGTTGTTTGGCGTGTCGCTCGACGTGATCGAGCCGTGGATTCGGCCCGGTCGCTTCGTGTCCGGGGCAGAAATGGTCGAACTGGGGCTGGCAGAAATGACGTCCCTGAAGCCGCTTGACGTCGTTTGCCGACCTTCAAGGAGGTAGCCGATCGTGGATGTGCACGAGGTTTGGCGAGTGCAGGATGCCGCCTGTCGGCGCGGCGTACGGAAAGTGGCGGACCTGGCTTGGCTCACTCTCTTACTGGCGACTGCAGCAGGTGCCGGGTGTTCCAGGGGGCCGTCGCCCGAGGCGAAGGCAACCGAGGAGGCAAAGGTCTTCGGCGCACTCCCGGGCCTCAAGGCGACACCGGACCAGTCGCTCCAGGACGAGTTGACGCGGGTTGTCACCGATGGCGGGACTCCCGAACTGCTCGCTTCGAGACAGATCCCCGATGAATCGAACGTCGCGGCCGGGCTGACCGCGCTGTTCGACGGGGTTGACCGCAAGCGATTGGCGGCGATTCGCGCCGAGTCCGACGGGTTGTTTCCGGAAGGGCCCTTCACGCTCGACCCCGTACAACGGGAGAGAGCGATGCGTTTTCGCCAACGCTATGAGGACGAACGGATGGGAGCGCGTCTGGCCCTTGAGCGTCCCGAGTGCCGTTTTCCGATCGCCTTCGAAGCCGGGCCGGCCGACGAACTCGCGTTCCTCGACGTCGTATGGATCTGCTCGCGTCTGGAAGCCTTTCGGGCGGCGGAAGCCCTGTCCTCGCTCGACGTCGATTCGGCCGTGGAATCCCTCGGGTACATGCTGCGTTTGGCCGAGTGTCTGGCGGCAGAGCCTCATCCCGTGACGCGTCTGGAAGCGGCCTTCATGCGCACCGAGGCCTTGCTCGTACTCCAAGCCATTGTCGGTAACGAGCGTTTCGATCGCTCGCACGGGCTTATGATCCATGAGTGGCTTTCAAATCAATTGGCAACGTGGCCCGACGACGCTTTGGCCTGGATCGGCGACCGGGCCCTGGGGATGGTGATCTACGAAGCCGTGCGCGGCGACCGGCTCGAAGATTTCCTCACTGAGGAGGAACAGGAACAACTCAAGGAGGAGATGAGTCTGGCGTCGTTCCACGATGCCGTGTTGCGCAACGTGAATTCCGACGAGTTGTACTACTTGCTGGCGATGCGGAAGATCATCGAGAGCTGCGAGCATCCCTACCACACGCGTGTGGCCGATTTTGAGGACCTTCGCCGCGATCTTCACGATCGCCGCAACAGCTCCGACTTCCCGCTCGTCGCGGGCCGGTTTCTGCTGGTCGACGTCGAAAAAGGCCACGTGATTCAAGCCCGCGATCGCGCCAACTGCGAAGGCTGGCTCCTGGCCCTCGCCTTGGCCTGCGGAGAGAAAGCCCCCGACCTCGGAAACAATCCCCTCACCGGTCGTCCCTACCGCACGGAACGCGACGGCAAGACGATCCTGGTTTACGACATCGGTACGGGCGTGGAGGGCGACAACCCGCCGTGGATCGTGCCGGACATGTCCTCCGCCGGGAGCAAGTGATGGCGAGCCAGCGTTCGCGACGAGAGTTTCTCCGCGGAGTCTCGGCAGGCGACCCGGCCGGTCACGCCCTGCCGGGTCGAGATGAACCGGGCGTTGAGCCTGCGTCCAGGGGCGGCATCTATGCCGTCCACGTGAGTCGCAAGGCTATGGCCTGCGAGTTCGAGGTCGTGCTTAATGCAGGACAGTACGACTCGGGGATGGAAGTCGCTCTGGACGCCCTGGATCTCGTCGAGCAACTCGAAGCTCAACTCAGCTACTTCCGACGCGACAGCGAGATTGGTCGAATCAATCGGCTTGCCGCCCAGGAACCCGTGGTAGTCGAGCAGCGGCTTTTCACCTTGCTGGCGAGGGCCGCGGAGATCCATCAGGAAACGGACGGCGCCTTCGATCTCACGGCAACGCCGCTGTGGAAAGCCTGGGGATTCGCGCGAGGCGAAGGGCGTCTCCCCTCGGAGGAAGAGATTGACGAAGCCCTCACCACCGTCGGCGGCTCGCTGGTCGAACTGAACGCGGAAAACCGAACGGTGAGGTTTCTGAAACCCGGCGTCGAGTTGAATCTGGGCAGTATTGGCAAAGGGTACGCGTTGGATCGCGTGGCCGAAGTGCTCGATGCGTCCGGAATCCACGACTGCCTGGTCCAGGGCGGCCAGAGCAGCGTGGCCGCGAAGGGGGCGCGGCTCAGCGGAACCGATCCCGACGGCTGGCTCGTGGGCCTGGGGCACCCGCTACGTCCTGGAACCCGGCTCGGCTACGTGCGCGTGCGCGACCGTGCCCTGGGGACCTCCGGGTCGGCCTCGCAATTCTTCCGCCACAAGGGCCGGCGCTACAGCCACATCATCGATCCACGCACCGGCCGGCCCGCCGAATCGGTACTCTCGGCCACGGTGCTGGCCCCCGATGCGGCGCTGGCCGATGCACTGGCAACCAGTTTCTTTGTTATGGGACGCGAGAAGGCGGCGGACTATTGTGCCAACCATCCCGAACTGGGAGCGATACTGATCTGTCCGGCGTCAGGCAGCCCGGGGTTTGAGGTGCATGCGATCGGAGTGCCGGAGGCCGACTTCTTGCCGAATACGATTGGTGCAGACGGAAGTGAGACTGGCTGAAGACCCACGCCCGTTTTGTGGCGTACGGACGAATCAATACACCAAGGAGACGGCAATGGATACAACACGCGTGGGCCAAATCCTGAGGCAGCAGGGAACCGTCGCCTTGCCGGGCGTTTACGATACGCTCTCCGCAAAGATCTGCGAAAAGGCCGGATTCCCGATGACGTTCATCTCCGGATACAGCGTCGCCGCCACGGCCATCGGCGAACCCGACCTGGGCCTGCTCACGCAGACGGAGATCACCGACCGCGCCCGGCGGATCTGCATGTCGTTCGAGCAATTCAACGACCTCATCGGCGTCGACGATCGAATCGCATTGGCCGAACGTTTCGGAGTCGAATCGTGACAATACAGGATTCTCTGATGTGTGCCACTGCTTGCTCGCAAGCAGTGCCGAAGAACGGGTCAATTCACACACTGCTTGCGAGCAAGCAGTGGCACACAATTCGCCTTGTTCTGGCAATCGCCTTTCTTTGCCTCGCACCACAAATCGGCCTTTCCGAAGAACCGACCCGCTACATGGTCGTGATCACGGGGAGCGAGCTTCTGGCGGGCGCCTTTCCCGACGGCCACACCCACTTCCTGACGCGCACGCTGCGTCCGCTGGGGCTCCGCTGCGTGGGCTCGATGATCGTCGACGACGGGCAGGCCGATATTCAGACCGCCCTCCGGTATGCCGCCGGCCGGGCCGAGTTGGTCATCGTGACCGGCGGACTCGGACCAACCGACAACGACGTCACCTGCGAGGCAATCTCCGACTTCACAGACATCGAGGTTTCAGAACATCCGGACGTGCTGGCAAGTATCGCCCAGAGGTTCGGCACTCCCGTCGCCCAACTGAGGGCGAATCTCAGGCGTCAAACTCGCGTGCCAGCAGGCGGCATCTATCTGAAGAACGCCAACGGAACGGCCGTCGGGCTGGTTTTCGACACCGGCACGAGGGTTGTCGTGGCCTTGCCGGGGCCTCCCCGGGAACTCCAGCCCATGGTCGAGGAGGAACTGATCCCTTACCTGAGTCGCCGATTCGGTACTCGTCTGCCCGGCAGTTCGCTCACCGTCCGTTTAGCAGGGCTCGGCCAGTCCTCGATTGCCGACCGGATGAAACAGCGTCTGACGATGCCGAAAGACCTCGTCGTCACGTCGCAGTTCGACGGCAGCCGGGTCGATTTCACCTTCAGCCTCCCCGAAGAGAACGGCGAGAATCGTCGGCAGTTGGACGATCTGAAACACCAACTGCTCCAGGAATTCGGCGAGAACATCTACGCTACCGAGGAAGGCCTGTCGCTGGAGGCTGTCGTGGTCTCCCTGCTGAAGAAGCGAGGCGTGCGACTGGCGCTGGCCGAAATCGCCAGCGGCGGAAGCGTGGAAGCGGCCCTCAGCGGAGTCAAAGACGCCGGGGAAGTGCTCGCGGGCGCTGTCGTCGCCCCGGATGAGCAGACGATGGAGAGGCTGTTGAGAACGCCCGAGGGCCCCCGCACTCAGGCGATCGGCGAGCCACAACGAGTTGAGCGATGGGCCGACTTGCTTTCCGACGCTGCCAGCCGGCAATGGGCGGTTGTGGTGGGCCCGAAAACGATCGGCGAGGGGGGCTCCGCCTCGGCAAACGTCGCAATTCGCGACTCAGACGGCCGGACGGTTGTTTTTCGACTGCCCATCCGGGAAAATGACCTCCCGAATCGCGCCCGATTGACGACTCAAGTCGTCGACGAACTGCGCAAGCGGCTGGCAAGTGAATGATGCAGAAGGTATAGGTGAATCTGATGAAGCAACTCAGCACGACTGATTGGGCGGTAATCGCTTTTCTGCTCGCCGCGGTCCTGGTTTCGAATGCCTGTGGCGACGTCGCCGTCCAAACGGAGGTCGCCTCCGTTGAGAACGGCGCCCTGCGAGTGAGCGTCGACGCCCAAAACGGAAGACTCCTGGAACTGACCGACCTTGCCGCCGACATCAATCAGGTGGGGGACACCGAAGACCTTGTAGGCCTGTGGAAACTGGAGGTCACTCGCGAAGGCAAGACCCTGAACCTGGAGCCCGGACAGACCAAGCAATTCCGCGTGGAGAAGCTCCCGGCAGAACAGAACGGCCTGCGGCTGATCTGGGACGGATTCGACGTGCCCGACTCAGCAGCAGGGCATGTCGAGGCCGTGGTCCGGTTGGACGAGGACGACGCGGTCTGCCGGTGGAAGATCGCGGTCGACATGCCGCCCGGCCTGCAGTTGCAGACGGTCCATTTCCCTCGCATTTCCGGAGTTCGGCGTCAGGACGACGAGCGACTTGCCGTTCCGCTCTGGATGGGACAGGAAGCAAAAGACCCTCGCCAGATTCTCGCCGGTGCCGACGGCAAGGGCCGGCGGCTTACATGGACACATCCGGGATTCATGTCGATGCAGTGCCTGGCCTTTTACCGGAACGGAGGCAATGGCCTGTATGCGGCCTGCGATGATGACGCGATTCGCAGAAAGTCCTTTGCCTTCTGGGGCACGCCCGGCGGAGACGTCCATTACGAAATGGTTCACTATCCGGAAGGCCTGACGGAACAAGGCGGCCGCTTCGAACTGCCCTACGCGGCCGTTCTGGGAACGTTCCAGGGCGACTGGATCACCGCAGCCGAACGGTACCGGGCCTGGGCGGTCGATCAGCCTTGGACACAACAAAGCCGGCTGCGCCGCGGGCTGGTCGCCGATTGGGTCCTGGAAACCGGAATGTGGGTCTGGAATCGGGGCCGATCGCCGGGCGTCTTGCCCCCGGCCGCCCGGCTCCAGGAGAAGCTTGGCGCCCCGGTGAGCGTCTTCTGGCACTGGTGGCACGGCTGCCCCTACGACATCGGGTTCCCCGAGTACCTGCCGCCGCGGGAAGGAACCGAGCCCTTCCGCGAGGCCGTCGCCCGTGCCCACGCCGACAACCTGCACACGCTCGTCTACATGAACCAGAGGGCCTGGGGATTGAGCACGAAGAGCTGGGAGTCGGAAGGGGCGGAACGATTCGCAGTCAAGGCGAAGGACGGCAAGATCCGGCCGGAGGTCTACAATATCTTCACGGGCCAATCGCTGATTTCGATGTGCCTCGGAACTCCCTTCTGGCGAAACAAGTATGCAGGCCTCGCCGAAGAGGCCGTCAACGACCTGGGCGTCGACGGCATCTACATGGACCAGGCATGCGCACACCAGCCGTGCTACGATCCGGATCACGGTCATCCGCCGGGCGGCGGAGATTCGTGGATCCAGGGCTTCCATGCCTTGTCGGAGGATATCCGCGGCCGGTGTCAGCGCGAGGCGCCGGTCGTTCTCGCCGGCGAAGGGTGCGGCGAGGCCTGGATCCCCTATCTCGACCTGATGCTGGCACTCCAGGTGAGCCAGGAGCGCTACTCGTCGCCGGCCAACCCGTGGGAGGTGATTCCCTTCTTCCACGCCGTGTATCACCCCTACGCGGTCACCTACGGCAACTACTCATCGCTGGTGATGCCTCCTTACGACGAACTTTGGCCGGTTGAGTTTGCGCCGGCCGAGCCTCTCGCGTTGCTTGATCGGAAGTTCTCTCGCCAGTTCTATCTGGAGCAGGCCAGGACGTTCGTTTGGGGGCAACAGCCGACGGTGGCCAACTTCCTGCCCGTCCTTCTAGAACAACGGCCAGAGGAGATGGACTACGTGATGCGGCTGGCCCGCGTGCGGAGCCTCGCTCTGAAGTACCTGTTGCACGGAGAATTCCTCCGTCCGCCCCGGTTGAACGTTCCTGAAGTGACGTCCGATTTCTCGCGGTTGTCGATCTATGCCGGTCAGAAGGATCGCTTGACGATATCCCAGAGAAGCCACCCCCTGGCCCTTGCCGGGGCCTGGCGAGCGCCCGACGGAGATGTAGCAGTTGCGCTGGCCAGTGTTTCCGACGAACCGCTATCACTCTCGTTGGATATCGACCGAAAGTACTACGCATTGCCTCAGCAGCCGCAGGTCTTCCGCATCGACGCGGCCGGACGCCGGCCCGTCGAACTTTCCCAAAGAATCGCTGCTCCCTTGAAAGTGACCTTGGCACCTCGGGACCTATGCGTCCTCGAGTTCCAGAAGACAAGCCAGTAGTCGCCGTTCTTTCGCAATTCACTTCTTCCAGCGAAGCCCGGAGAGCCGTTTCGATGATCACTCGAAAAACCACGAGCCGCAGACCTCGGCGTTTCTGCATTCCTGCAACGGCGGTCGCATTCTTCGCTCTACTGAGTTCCGGACCCGGTCAAGCCCAGGAGGTGTCCGGTCAGGCTGATCCTTGGGAAACGATCGCCCCGTTCTTCTCGCCGCCGGCCGAGTTTGAAGGCCAGCTTGGCGACTACCGGTCACCGCTCCTGCTGGCCGACGGTACCCCCGTCAAGACGGCCGCCGACTGGAAGAAACGGCGCGCCGAGATCCTCCAGCAATGGAACGATCTGATGGGCAAGTGGCCGCCGCTGATTACCGAACCGAAGATCGAGGTTCTGTCAACAGAACGGCGCGAGAACTTCGAGCAGCGCAAGATCCGCTTTCACTGGACTCCCAACGAATTGACGACCGGCTACCTGCTGATCCCCGAGGGCAACTCTCCGCGCCCGGCCGTGGTGACCGTCTACTACGAGCCGGAAACGGCGATCGGCCTGGGAAAGGAGGAAAGGGACTTTGCCTATCAACTAACCAAACGCGGGTTCGTGACCCTGTCGATCGGCACAACCGAGGCGACTGCCGCGAAGACCTACGCTCTTTACTACCCCGACATCGACCACGCCGAAGTGCAGCCGCTCTCGATGCTGGGCTACGCGGCCGCCAACGCCTGGCATGTGCTGGCGCAATGCCCCGAGGTCGACTCAAAGCGAATCGGCATCGTGGGCCACTCCTTCGGCGGCAAGTGGGCCATGTTCGCCTCGTGCCTGTTCGACAAGTATGCCTGTGCCGTGTGGTCCGATCCGGGCATCGTGTTCGACGATCGGCCGAGCGTGAATTACTGGGAACCGTGGTATCTCGGGTACCACCCGCGGCCTTGGCGTCAGCGCGGCGTGATTACCGAGGAGAATCCCGCCCACGGGCTGCACCTGCGGTTGGTCGCCGAGGGGCGGGATCTCCACGAATTGCACGCCCTGATGGCTCCCCGTCCGTTTCTCGTGTCGGGGGGCTCCGAAGATCAGCCCAAGCGTTGGGTGCCCCTGAACCACACGATTGCCGTCAACCGCCTGCTCGGCTACTCGGACCGTGTCGCCATGACAAACCGCCCGGAGCACTCACCTAACAAGGAATCGAATGCGCAGCTTTACGCGTTCTTCGAGCACTTCCTGAAGAAGCGATGAGTACCCAGATACGTTCCCTCCACGGCGACCTCAACCATGACTCCCCGTGATCGCATCCTGGCCGTCTACCGCGGCGACACGCCTGACGTAGTCCCCTACATGCTGGATCTCTCCCATTGGTTCTATCATAAGCACCGCCTCCCCTGGGACCTGAGCCAGGCCTATGAGCAGCCGGAAACCGATCTGATCAACTTCCATCGCCAAGCGGGCGTCGGCTTCTACCTTCCGAATCTCGGCTCCTTCTTCTCGGTCGCGTTTCCGCCGGACGTTCAGGTGGAGGTGAGTAAACAGGAAATGGGTGGTGTGCCGGAAATCATCTGGCGCATCCGCACGCCAACCGGCGAGATCGAACGTCGCCGTCGATGGGAAGAACAGACGTACGCCTGGGGCATCACCCGCTGGGGCATCCGCAACGAACAGGACCTGCGGGTGTTCGGCGAGGCCATGAGCCGACGCTCATTCTCCCCGAAGTGGGACAACTACCAGGCCTGGGTGGACGCGGTCGGAGGGAACGGCGTCGTCTACTTGCCCGTCGGCTACAGCGCCATGGGGCACCTGCTGCATTACTGGATGGGCGTTGAGGGCGTGGCCTACGCACTGGTCGACTATCCTCAAACGCTCCGCGAGGTCGTCGATGCAGTCAATGCGAACAACCTGCAGCTCATCGAACTCCTGGCGCAGTCGCCGGCCGAGATCGTCATCATGGGCGACAATTTCTCCAGCGACATCCAGCCCCCCGCATTCTTCCGAAAATGGTCGGCGGCCTACTATGAACAGGCGATCCGCCGGCTCCACGATGCCGGCAAGTTCGTGGCCGTGCATATCGACGGCCGGCTGCGCGGGGCCCTGCGCATGATTGGCGACTCGGGCGCCGATTGCGCCGACGCCGTCACACCCACGCCGTTCGGCGATCTCACACCGTCGCGATGCCGCGAGGAATCGGGCCCCGATTTCATCCTCTCCGGCGGCGTGTCGCCCGACCTCTGGCTGCCGAGCGTCCCCTTGGAGGTCTTCCGGCAAAAGGTAATCGAGTGGCTGGACCTGCGAAGGCACAGCCCGCGGCTGATCGCCAACGCGGGCGATCAGGTCCCACCAGGGGCCGACGAAGATCGGATCAAGATCATGGGGGACCTGGTTGAGAAGCACGGTAGATACGACTGATTGCAGCGTCTGCGTTACGTGAAAGCGGTAACGAGTTACCGCATTTCAGATTTCGCCACTCGTGTCGCTTCCGTCTTCCAGTTATCCGCGCCGGCCTCAAACGGCACCGTCACAATCCGGTAGCAAAACTCCCGCCCGGCGGGAACGGTCTGCCCTTCGAAGGTGACGAAGTAGTGCTTTCGGTAGCGACCGGCGACGTCCCAGTAGCGGGTTCGCCAGTCGCCTCCCTCGGGCCACGAAAGCACACAGGTGACCGCCCCCTTCCCGGACGGCCGGTCGTAGATGGCCGACCAGCGGGTGGCCTTGTCGATCTCCTGGGCCCCGTCACCGTCGAATACGCCTTCGACGCGGGTGCCGTCAAGCAGTTCGGCCGCGTACTCCGTGGCGGTCGCAGTCCAGGGATGCATGAAGTGGTAGAAGCGAGCGACCGGCGTTGCCTTTTCGGCCGTGAGCCGCACCTCCTCGTAAATGCGATTCCCGTGAACGCGGATCTCGGTGTTCAGGACGAAGTCCCGAATTCTCGATTTCTTCAAGAGCTGGACCTCTTCGCAGGTGATATCCGATTCCGGCTTGTCGACCGGTTTGCCGTCGACCATTTGGAGGTCAGATGCGCAGGAATATCTTCTGACGATACAGCCAGAAACAGAACAACCAGAACACCAGCACAACACAACTCGCCTCGACGATTGGAGCGTACGCCTCCCCGAAAGCCTGGGCGTAGTCAGCCCCCAGGTGAATCTGCAGCGTGTTGCGAGTCCAGCCCCACACCAGTTGAAACATCATGTAGACGAGGATCGAATTCGCGCCGAAGACCACGAGCGGAAACGCGCACCAGCTCGCAGCACGCGATAGGAAAGAGCGATTCCACAGGTCGATCGCCGCGTAGAACAGGGCCAACACGAGGCAGGCCCAGCCGGCGCAGTAGACCGCCCAACTCGGCGTCCAGATCCGCTTGACGACGGGGCAGATCCCGTATCGGTCAAGTGCCCAGCCGATCAGCACTCCCGCCAGGCCCGACACAACGAGCACAGCGAACTTGACCATCCCGTGACGCTTGCTGCGAAACAGCTCGCCCACCATCAGTCCGAACAGCATGGTAACCAGCGAGGGGATGAAGTTCAGGGTCTGGTATCCGCCCTTGTGGAAAACGAACGGTTCCGGACGCGGGAAGAGATTGAGGAGCCACACGTCAGCGGCGGCGGCCGCGTTGGTGTTCTTGTCCCAGTGGGCGGCAAAGCCGCTGAGGTGCGCCCAGTCTTCGGGAAGACCCACGCTCGAATAATCGAAGCCCTGCGGCGGCAGCGGATACAGGGCAAACCAGCCCCAGTACAGGACAAGGATCACGACCGCCGCGCCGAACTGCACCAGCGGGCGGCGGCCCCACAGCAGAAACAGGAACGTGTAGCCCAATCCAATCTGGGCCAGAACGTTCGCAAATTCGAAAACGGTGTGGTCCGACGAGTTCGAGGTAAGCAAGACCCCAAGGGCGACCAGAACGATCGACCGGACGACTGCGTGCCGAAACATGGAACCATAGGAATCGCCCCGGGCCTGTCGTTTCGCATAGGAAAAGGCCATCGCCACGCCGACCAGAAACATGAATGACGGCTGGATCATGTCCCAGGCAACGCAGCCGACCCACGCAACATGCTCCGTCTGGAGAGCCAACGCCGTCCAGACGGCCGAGTCCGGGAACTTTTGCGCCGCCGCGTGAATCCCCAGGCCGTGCGAGGCGATCGCAAACATCACCAGGCCCCGGTAGGCGTCTATCGACCGAAAACGCGGAGCGGGAAGAGCGGGGGGGACCACATTGTCCGTCGTGTCAGGCACCGCGAGTCTCCTTGTCGTGCTGTTGCCTGGATTGCTATCCCAGGGTTCTGCTGCAATAATGCCGGCGCTCGAATCATGATGCTACGTACCGTTGCCGGGAGAATCAACTATGACCTCCGCTCGCCTGCCGATTTTCGCGGTTTCTGCCCTCTTGTTGGGCCTGATAGCCCGCCTGGAAGCCGCCGAGAAGGCTCCCCTTCGACCCTGGACCGAAAACGCCTGGTACTGGGAGTATCACGGCCGGCCCGTGTTGCTGCTGGGCGGAAGCGACGACGACAACCTGTTCCAATGGCCCGAAGACGACCTGGTCAAGCAACTCGACCGCCTGGCCGCCGCCGGTGGTAACGTCATCCGCAACACCATGAGCGATCGCAAGGACAAAGGCTTTGAGATCTACCCCTTCAGGCAAGTCAATGGCGGTAAGTACGACCTCGACCAGTGGAACGACGACTACTGGAACCGCTTCGAACGGATGCTCCGCGAGACGAGCCGCCGGAAAATCTTCGTGCAGATCGAAGTCTGGGACCGCTTCGATTATGCCGATAACGGGGGAAACGAACGCTGGCAGATCCACCCCTACAATCCGAAGAACAACGTGAACTACACCTACGAGGAATCGGGCTTCGCCAAACGCTATCCGGAACACCCCGGCGCCAACAAGCAGCCCTTCTTCTTCACCACGCCGAAACAGCGAAACAACCGCGTCGTGCTCAAGTATCAGGAAGCGTTCGTCGGCAAGCTGCTCGAGCACAGCTTGAAGTACGACCACGTCCTCTACTGTATGGACAACGAAACGAAGGCCGAGCCGGCATGGGGACAGTACTGGGCCGAGTTCATCAAGGTTCACGCCGCCGAGGTCGGCAAGACCGTCATGGTCACCGAAATGTGGGACGCCTGGGATCTGAAATCCGAGGAGCACCGGCGGACGTTCGATCATCCCGAGTTGTACGACTTCGTCGACGTCTCGCAGAACAACCAGAACAAGGGACAAATCCACTGGGACAACTTCCTCTTCGTCCGCGACTACCTGTCCAGGAAACCGCGGCCGATGAACACCACCAAGACCTACGGCGCCGATGGCAACAAGTTCGGCCATACCGACCAGGACGGAATCGAGCGGTTCTGGCGTCACCTGCTCGCCGGCGCCGCCTCGATGCGATTCCACCGCCCCGATTCGGGATTGGGACTGAACGACAAAGCCGTCGCCTCGATCAAGGCCGCCCGCAAACTCGAATCGCTCATCCCCCTTTGGTCCGTCGAGCCGGCCGACGAACTACTCGGCGACCGCGAGGCCAACGAAGCCTACCTGGCCGCTGCCCCGGGCAAGGCCTACGCCCTCTACTTCCCGTCAGGCGGAGAGGTCACCCTCGATCTGACGAAAGCCAAAGGACCGTTCAAGCTCCGTTGGATCAACATCGACACCGGCCAGTGGGGCCCCGAGGCAAAGGTCGAGGGCGGCAGCAAGGTTGGCGTTTCACCGCCGGGCAAGAAGAATTTCGCCGCGGCAATCATTAAGTGAAGTCAACATGCCGCGGGAGAGGTTCCCCGTGCAGATTCCGCTCTACAAGTTGTTCCTTGTCTTGGCGGCTTACGCACTTGCCTTCGGTGTCTTCCGTCCACTGGAGGCGGCGGGAGTCTACTTCGGAATCGTCATGGGATCGGCCTGGAGTGCCGTCATACTCCTCAGCCGACCGGAAGAACAGCGTCAGATCGTGGCCGTCACCGTTGGCGGCCTTCTCGGCGGCACTCTGGGCTGTTTCCTGCTGGGACCGGAACTGATGACGATGAAATATGGATACGACCACGGTTTCGGAGAGACGGAGAACTGCATGATGGCGGCAGGAGTGTTGGGAGTCGTTGCGGGAGGGTTTGTTGCCGCAATCCTGGTGAGAAGCAGGAAGGTGAAGTAGCGTGCTGCAATTCCCTCTGTACAAGGTATTTGTCGCCTGCGCGGTCTGTGCATTGGCTCTGGGTCTATGGACCCCGTTGGGCTCTGTCGGAGTCTTCTTCGGGGTGTGGACCGGCCTGGGATCTGGTGCAATCGCCTTGCTGGCCGCCAAGAAAGATATCATTCCGATTCTTGCCGTCGCACTTGGGAGTTTCCTTGTCGGCGGCGTATGCTGCTCCCTGCTTCTGGAGCCGGGATCGCTGGGACTGCACTATCCGCGCAGTCGTTGCCCGTTGACTACAATCGCTGCTGTGACACTCTCGGCAATCGCAGGAGGCGTTGTTGCGTCGTCGCTGGTCAGCACACGGCTTCCCAAATCCTGACGGCCCATCCCCGCCCATTTATGCCGCCCACGTTTCTGCATACTTTCGTGGATGCCCTGGACTGCACGGAGTGTCCCGGTCTCGGCGGTCAATCAGTCAGTTTCAACCCCGTGCGATGTATAAATGAGAAGAGTAGATCGGGACGCTTTTTCAGCCGCCGCATCTCGGCGTTGATGGTCTTTCGCAACGCACGCAAGTCAAATGGCGCGTAGTTCGGCAAACGTCCATACTTGATGTATGACCATATCCCATCCACCGGATTTAGCCCTGCCGCGTTTGGTGGAAATTGCTCCAGAACAATCCTGCTACGCCCCGAAAGTAGCTCTTTCACAGGTTCGGCGTAGTGTATGCGGACTGAATCCCAGACTACGGTGATCGGCTTCTTGACTTCATTGCAGACAAGACGAAGGAAAGTCGAAATATTCCATCCATTGAAGCTGGCATTGTCTTCTGACAATTGGTGAACGAGTCTTGCGGTGCGATGCTTTGGGCTTACGACAATCGCAGCGATCACGGAAATCTTGGCATGTGGATCGGAGACTTTCTGAACCGGCGCGCGTCCACGCGGTGCATACGTGCGGCGAAGAGTGGGGGCGAGCATAAAGCCAGATTCATCAATGAATACGAGATGGGCGTGCCTGCGAGATGCTTCGTGCTTGATACGAGAGAACTCCTCGTTCTTCCATCGTTCCACTTCCTCGTCGTCGCAATCTCGTAGCTGTTGTACGGGCTTTTGTAGTGTCCATCCGAGTTGTTCCTTCAACGCTCGCCGCAGCGACGAATCGCATATCTTCACGCCGAATTCCTTCTTGACCAACTGGCAAATTCGCCTTAGCGTCCAAAGATCGTTCGCCCACCCATGCGCAGTCGCACCCTCTGAAAGCAGTTCCTTTAGCCGGTTCGCCTGATCCGGCGTCAATCGTCGTGGTCGTCCGGCACCGGGACGGCGAACGTGACGATTACTGCCCACGCGAGGAACCCAGTAGCCCTGTAGTCCCGTATCAAGATCGTGTTGCCCTTGTTGAATAGTCCCGTCAGTTGCACAAATCCATTGATGTGATCTTGACAAAAGGCGGTGAAACTCGATGCTTTCCAGTGTAAGAAAAAGTGTCCCCAATGGGAACAATGGAAAACAGGAGTTCACCGCCAGTGA
>Ga0123333_10000442_pt1 | contig 46604 bp, 39 predicted proteins | sample BioC12SIPDNA_3_FD_89957 | JGI IMG/M metagenome (GOLD analysis project Ga0123333, IMG submission 89957) | Anaerobic biogas reactor microbial communites from Washington, USA - Biogas_R2_B C12 SIP DNA | ecosystem: Engineered > Bioreactor > Anaerobic > Unclassified | place: Washington, USA...
AGCACTAGAGCGCTGCGAGTTTATCCTGTGCCTGCTGCAGACGCTCGAGTACAGGCGCGCGCCCCATCACCACTAGGCAGCCTACCAAGGGCGGCGAGACGCTCTTGCCGGTGATGGCTGTGCGCAGGCAGCCGAAATACTGGCGCGCCTTGATCGCCAGGCGCTCGACCTCGGAGCGCAGGGCAGCCTCGAGTGCCGCCTCCTCGAACTCGGTTCTCTGCAGCACCTCGATAGCGCTTGCGAGCACCCTTCCAGCCGTTTCTCGGTCGAGTTTTTCCGCGATCAGCTGTTCCGCGGCATACTCTATCGGCTGCAGGCTAAAGCCGATCAGCTCTTCGATATCCTCGAGTGTCTCGAGGCGCTCGCGCACCAGCGGCACCCAGGCCAGCATAGTCATAAAATCGACCTGATACCCAGCTGCAAGCAAGACGCGCTGCAAACGGCCGGCCAGGTCGTTGGCTCCCAGGCTGCGGATATATGCCGCGTTCATATGGTTGAGCTTGTCGTACGAAAATGCCGCTGCCGCTTTGCTGACCTTGCTCAGGTCGAACAAGCGCACCAGATCGGCGCGTTCCATGAACTCGGTCTTGTCATCCGGCGACCAGCCCACCAGCGCAATAAAGTTAACCATCGCCTCCGGCAGATAGCCAGCCTCGCGGAACTCGTGCACCAGCGTGAGATATTCGCTGCCATCCGGCGCCTGTTTTTTGCGCTTGCTCATCTTGCCGTGCCCGGACGGGTCAAGAATGGTCGGCAGGTGCACCATCACCGGCATCGGCCAGTCAAACGCCCGGTAGAGCTGCACATGTTTGGGCGTCGACGAGAGCCATTCCTCACCGCGCAGAATGTGCGAGATCTGCATCAGGTGATCATCCACCACCACCGCCAGGTGATAGGTGGGAAAGCCATCCGATTTCAACAGCACCAGGTCATCCTGCTGGGCATTTTCAAAGGTCACCTGGCCGCGCAGCAGGTCCTCAGCCACCGTCACGCCCTCGAGCGGCATGGCAAACCTTATCACCGGTTGGACGCCCTGCGCCTGATACTCGGCTTTCTGCGCAGCCGTGAGGTGGCGGCAATGGCGGTCATAGCCGGTGCTGTGTTCGCCACCTGGTTGCCCCTTGCGCAAGCCCTCCAGCCGTTCGGGCGAGCAATAACAGCGGTAAGCCTTGCCCTCGGCGACCAGCTGCTCGGCATACTGCCGATATAGTTCCAGCCTGTCGGATTGGTAATACGGCCCGTAAGCGCCGCCCACGTCCGGGCCCTCATCCCAGTTCAGACCCAGCCAGCTCAGTGAACTCAACAGGTCGGGGATGGCAGCCGGGTTGTAACGTGTGCGGTCGGTATCCTCGATACGCAGAATGAACTGCCCATGGTGCCGGCGGGCAAACAGCCAGTTGAACAGGGCAGTGCGTAAGCCCCCCACATGGAAATACCCGGTTGGGCTGGGCGCAAAGCGCACGCGTACATGAGTTGTTTGCATGGCTCTCCTGGTTCGTGAGCTAGAATAGGTCGGCTTCCATGGCGTGCGAATGCAGCGCCACGTTCTCTACCAACCCCAGGGCGATCAGCGTGGCTACCAGCGAGCTACCGCCATAGCTGATCAACGGCAACGGCAAACCCGTCACCGGCAGGAGTTCGATATTCATGCCGATATTGATAAACGACTGGATAAAGATCATCGCCGCCACACCCACCGCGATCAACCGGCCCTTTTGGTCGCGCGCACGCAGTCCGATGCGCACGCAGCGGCTGATGAGCGCCACGATAATGCCGATCAGCACCATTGCGCCGACAAAGCCCATCTCTTCAGCCCACACCGAAAAGATAAAGTCGGTATGGCGCACGCGCAAAAAGTACAGCTGGCTCTGGGTGCCATTCAGCAACCCCTTGCCCCACCATCCGCCCGAGCCGACGCTGATGAGAGCCTGGATGATGTTGTACCTGCGCTCAAGCGGCGCGCGTGAGGGATACAAAAAGTCAAGGATGCGGTCGCGCTGGTACTGACGCAGGCGGAACCAGATGATCGGCAGCGCCACCGCCGATAGGCCGGCCGCAATGGCGATGTAACGCCAACGAATGCCCGACATAAAGACCATGATCACCCAGGTGATGAACAAAACCATGGCTGTGCCGGCGTCGGGCTGCAGATAGATGAGAGCCACGATCGGCAGCACCGTAATGGCCGAGAGGATCACCGGCCAGAGCGTGTCATGGCGCTCGTCTGGAACGCCCAGCACGTTGGCGCCCGCCAGGATCACGATCACCTTGGCCAGCTCGGAAGGCTGCAGCGTCAGATTCTGAATGCGGATCCAGCTCTGTGCGCCAAAGGAGGTGTGTCCCAGTACATAGGTGATACCCAGCATCACCACGGTACCCGCGATCAGCACAAGCGACATCGTCATGATATAGCGATAGTCGATGATCGTCACCGCCACAAAGAGCACCAGCCCAATTGCCCCGAATATGGCCTGACGGATCACGAGGTTATCCGACCAGATGCGTCCTTCCTTGGGGGCGGCGTACTCGTAAGACGAATAGATCATCACCAGGCCCAGCCCCATCAGGATGAGGATGAACAACAAGAGCAGCCAATCAAAGCGCCGCCAAAACGGCACGGAATGGTAGGTGCGTGTGGTACTCATGCTATGCTGGCCCTTGGCATCAGTCGAGCAGCTGGCCCGAGGGGCTGGTCAGCGGTCCCAGCTCGATGCCGTAATACTGGCGGATGATGTTGCCGGCCACTGGTGCCGCGGTATAGGCGCCTGTGCCGCCGCCCTGCAGAAAGACCACCACGGCGATCTCGGGTTCGTCATAGGGCGCAAAGGCGACGAACCACGAGTGCGTCAACAGTGCGCCATGTTCGTCGCGTATCAGGTTGCCGTTTTCATCCCACACGGCATACTCGGCCGAGCCCGTCTTGCCGGCGATGGTGACGCCGGGGATATCGGCGCGGCTGGCGGTGCCGTCGGTAATGGTCTCGCGCAGGGCCGAACGGATGTAGGCCAAGATTTCAGGATCCACCGGGATTTCGCGGATCACCTCAGCCTTGAAAGGGCGCACCACGTTGCCATCCGCATCGGTGATCTCTTCAACAATCTGCGGTTTATAAAGCGTACCGCCGTTAGCGATGGCAGATATGGCGTTCACAAGCTGCAGCGGCGTCACTAGCACAAAGCCCTGCCCGATGGCGGCGTTGTAGGTATCACCCAAAGCCCATGATTCGCTATAATTCTGGATCTTCCAGCGCGGATCGGGCACGAGGCCCTTGTACTCACCCACCAACTCGACACCGGTGCGCTCGCCAAAGCCAAACAGCTTCATGTACTCGTCATAGGTCTTGATGCCCAAACCATTGACCCCGAGGGCTTCGTTGCCGCCCGTCACTACATAGAAAAAGATGTCGCACGAGCCCATAAGGGCGGTGGTGACGTTGACAGGGCCATGCCCCCACTGTGCCCAGCAGTAAAAGGTCTGTTCCAGGGCAGGGTTATCCGGGTAGTATTTGTTGGGCACCCGCATTGTACCGTGGCAGGTGACGGTGCTGCCCAGGCTAATGATGCCTTCCTGCAGGGCAGCCACAGCCGGGATGACTTTAAAGGTCGAGCCGGGCGGATACTGCCCGCTGATGGCATGGTTGATCAGCGGATGGTTCGGGTCGGTGCTGAGGCGGTTAAAGTCGTCGTACGAAATACCGCCCGAAAAGAGGTTGTTGTCATAGGTGGGCAGCGTCACCAATGCCAGGAGACGCCCGTCGCGCGGGTCCATGGCGATCGCCACGCCCACCTCGGTGTTGGCGTTTTTCATGCCGGCCCGCAGGATTTCCTCGACGGCGCGCTGATATTCCGTGTCGATCGTCAGGCGGATGTTGTACCCCGGGACGGGCGCCTGCTCAGCCAGTACGGCTACTTCGCGCTCGTAGGCATCCACCTCGATGTGCTTTTGGCCTACAGCGCCGCGCAGCCAGCGCTCCTGGGTAGCCTCAATGCCCGCCAGACCCACCAGGTCTCCCGGCAGGTATTTTGCCTCGGTATCGGCCTGGTAATCTGCCAGCGCGTCGGCCGGAATGCGCCCCTCATAGCCAATGATCTGGCCCATCAGGGGTCCCTCAAGGTACTCGCGAATCGGGGTAGCCACCACGCTCACCCCCAGCAATGCCAGCTGGTCCTGGTCCATCTCAAAAGCCAGCTCGCGCGGCACGTTGGTTTTGATGGCGATCGCGGTCCATTCGCCGCTATAGCGCAGGTTGAGCAGTTCTTCGATGCTGTATTCGTGTTTGGGCTCGACCGCGATGGGCTGCAGCGAGTCGCCCTGGCCCGAATAGAGCACTGCATCCAGCTCGGGCGCTTCAACCCGCATCCCCAGATACTCACCCACGCGCTCCAGCACCTTGCGGCGCTCGCTGCGGTCGGTCGGCAATGCCCCCGGGGTGATAAAGACGGTAAAGCTGGGCACATTGCGCACCAGCAGGCGCCCCTTTTGGTCGTAGATGATCCCGCGCGGAGCATCGACCTGCACCAGCCGGAAGCGGTTCACATCCGCCTGCTTTTGGAAAGACTCTGACGCCTGGATCTGCAGATTCCACAGTTTAAAGCCGATCAGCGCAAAGGCGCCGATCACCAAAACCCGGAAAACGAGATAGCGCGACTTGATATACCAGTTGGTATCCATCTTATTGCCATTCTACCGTCGGGGGGCCCAGCCTCCGATCGATGCGGTCTGCCAGGTTATAGATCACCACCATCAGCACCAGGTTATACAACAGTGCTGGGAGGACTTTTTGGACGACAAGCCCCCGCAGATAGAGAAGATCGGTGGTGGTACTGAGCCAGAATATCAGTACGATCTTGACCAACAGGGTGCTGACGACGATCGCCAGATACGGGATAATACCCGCCATACGCGGCAGATGGCGATAAGCATACCCCACGAGCAAGTTACACGCCACAAACGAGGCGATGATCAGCAGCCGCGGTCCGCCCGAGAGCGCCGCCACCGCCGCACCGCCTATCAGGGCAGCCAGCACCCCCTCCTGCTCACCGCGGATCAACACCCATACGATGGTAACCACCAGCGTCAGATCGGGGTTGACGCCAAACAGGCGAAACTCGGGAGATATCGTCGCCTGAAAGATGGCGATCAACGCGACGATCGGGATGGTAATATAGTAACGCATTCACCTGCTCGCTCAGGGACCTTCCGGCGTGGGCTGCGGCTCGACGGGCTGCTCTTCGAAACTGATCACCACCATCACGTTTTCCAGTGAGGTAAAGTTGACGGCCGGGATCACCAGCGCTTCCTGGAACATGGCCACATCCAGCTGGCGCACCTCAACCACCTGCCCCACCACCAGTTTCGGCGGAAAGGCACCCCCCAGCCCGGAGGTGAGGACCAGGTCGCGCTCCTTGACGCTATCTGTCTGGGCGATGTAACGCATCATCAGGCCTCGCCCGGGGTAGCCCTGCGTCATGCCGGTGGCGCGTGAACGCTGGATCAGGGTGCTCACCGAGCTGGAGGCATCCGTCAGCAGCATCACCCTGGAGGTCACCGGCCCCACCTCGCTGATGCGCCCCACCAGGCCGTCGGCGGTAATCACCGGCATCTTGACCCGCACGCCGTCTTCGCTGCCGCGGTCGATGATCAGGTACTGGAATATCTCGCTGGGATCGCGGCCGATCACCTCGGCTGAGAGCAGGCGATAGCTGGGGACGGTATCCTTGAACGCCAGCTGCTTGCGCAGGAACTCGTTTTCCAGCTGGGCTTCCTGCAGGATAATAATCTGGTTGCGCAGGCTCGAGTTTTCTTCGCGCAGGGCCTCGTTTTCGTCGCACAGGGCCTGCACACTCTTGAAGCTATCCGCCATGGCACGAAAAGGGGTGCCCAGCCAGTGAATGGCGTACTGCACGGGTGAAACGATGCGCGAAACGGTGGTACGGATCGGGTTAGAAGGCGCCAGGCTATCCAGCACCAGCCAAACCAGTACGATGGCGAGGATCGCGATCAACGTGATAACACGCCCACGCGACTCTTTCATCTCACTCGACCGAGTCGACACGCGCCCATATTAGCGTGAGCGCGGCAGAGCACCGCGCTGGGTAGACGATAGTACCTTGTGATAGCGGTCGAGATCAGCCACGACTGCCCCGGCACCGCGCACCACGCAGGTTACGGGGTCATCGGCGCGGTAGACGTGCATACGCGTCTCTTCGGAGAGGCGCTCTGGCAAGCCCTGCAGCTGTGAGGCACCGCCGGCCAACACAATACCCTGCTCCATCAAGTCCGAGACGAGCTCGGGAGGCGTCTCATCGATGGTAGCCTTGACGGCATCCACAATATCCTGCACCGAGCTGGAAAGCGCCTCACGCATCTCGACGCTGCTGACTTCGATGGCCTGGGGCAGGCCGGTGATCAGGTTACGGCCGCGGATGGTAATGGTCTGCTCTTCGGGCAGCGGATGAGCCGAGCCGATCGCGACTTTGGAGCGCTCCGACATGCGCTCGCCGATCAGCAGGTTGTACTTTTGGCGGCAATAGTTGACGATCTCATCGTCCATCTCGTCGCCGGCCACGCGGATCGAGCGCGATACCACAATACCGCCCAGCGAGATGACGGCCACTTCGGTGGTGCCGCCGCCGATATCCACGATCATGCTGCCCACCGATTCGCTGACGGGCAGCCCCGCACCGATGGCGGCCGCCATAGGCTCCTCCACCAGGTAGGCCTCGCGCGCGCCGGCACTGATGGCGGCTTCGTGTACGGCACGCTTTTCAACTTCCGTCACGCCGGAAGGAATGCCCACCACCACACGCGGGCTGGAACGAAATAGACCCTTTTTGGGGTGTACTTTATTGATAAAGTAATAGAGCATGCGCTCGGTGATGTCGAAATCCGAGATAACACCATCGCGCAGGGGGCGGATGGCCACGATCTGGCCGGGCGTACGCCCCACCATCTCGCGCGCTTCGGCGCCAATAGCTAATGGACGGCGGGTGCGGCGGTCGATAGCGACCACCGAGGGTTCGTGAATGACGATCCCCTGACCGCGCACGGTCACCAGGGTCGTAGCGGTTCCCAGGTCAATTCCAATGTCGCGGGCAAAGACACCCAGCAGAGAAGCTAGCGGGTTCCACACAATGGCATTCCTCACGGCTGGCTGATTGTTGGCTTTCTGATTATACCACACTGCCAAGAAACTCAAAAGGCTCTACTTGTAGGCGCTTTGCTCGTCGTGAGCCGCTATGATATATTCACCGTCAAACAGAAAGGTGAGTGAATGCGGCCGCGCGCTGCCCCCGTTTTCCGTCTGCTGCGCTTGGTGCTGGCGCTGGTGATGATCGGCGGGATCCTGTTTGTGTGGATCGCCGAGTATTCCAGCCACCGCACCTGGGAACGCGGCCTGCCGCGCAGCGAGCGGGAACCCCTCAGCAAGCTCACGGTACCGCGCTACGGGCTCAATACCGCCCTGCTGGGCAGCCCCAGCGAACTGAGCGCCGCGGATATGCTCGATACCACTGTCACGTTGGGAGTACGGGTGATCCGTCAGCGCATCGCCTGGGATGTGATCGAGCCCAATCCGGGTACCTATGATTGGTCTGTCTACGACTCTGTATTGGCAGAGTGCGCGGCGCATGACCTGCAGCTGATCGCCGTTCTGGATACCTCCCCCGCTTGGGCGCGGCCGGGAACTAACCCCGCCAAACGCTATGCCCCGCCGGATGACGCCGCCGACTATGCCCGCTTTGCCGGGCTGGTGGCGGAGCGCTATGGCCGCCAGATCATAGCTTACCAGATCTGGGACCAGCCCAACATCAACGACCACTGGCATGGCGAGATCAACCCGCAGCGTTATGTCGAGCTGTTACGCCAAGCCAGTGCGGTATTGCACGCAGCCGACCCGGATGCCCTGATAATCGGCGGCAACATGGCGCCCACCACCGAGCGCTCGGGGTTGAACCTGAGCGATGTGCAGTATCTGCGTGAGATCAATCGGCGCGGTGCGGGCGCCTACTATGACGTGCTGGGCATCCGCGTGCTGGGTTTTTGGAGCGCTCCCGAGGATCGCCGGGTCTCGGAAGAGGTACTCAACTTTTCGCGGGCGATCCTCTTGCGCGAAGAAATGCTCGCGCGCGGCCTGGGCAGCAAGGACATCTGGGCGCTCGAAAGCGGCTGGTGTGCCCTTCCGCCCGGTTGGCAGGGGCAGCCCTCACCGAGCGGCTCGGACGATGAGCTGCTGCAGGCTGAACGGCTGTGGCGCGCCATGCTGCGTGCCGAACGCGAATGGCCTTGGCTGGGGCTGGTGTGCCTGCCGGCACTGCAGCCCGAGGCCGCCCTGGATGACCCCGCTTGGGGCTATGCCCTGCTGAGCCCCTTGGGAGAAGGCCGGCACGCGCTGGCGGTGGCTGCCAGGCTGCTGCAGCGCCCCAGGCTGCTCTTTCCGGGCGTTACGCGAGCACTGGATGAAGCTATCATGCAGCCAGATGCCAATACCCAGATGATATCGTTCTATGGCAGCGATGTGTGGGTCGAACTGGCAGGGCTCAAGCCGGGCATGGAGATCAGCCTGGCGATCGACGATGACCCGCCGCAGGACATCTCCTGGCCGCAGGGCGCCGAGACTTTACGCGTGCACGCTGGCGAGCATCTCGCCAGGCATGCCCACCGCCTGGCGATCTCCAGCCGCGGCGGCAATCCCACTATCTCCGCGGTGCAGGTGCTGAACCTCGCCAGACCAGGTATGCTGCACTGGCAGTCGCTGGCAGCCATCCTGGCACTGGCCTACCTCTTTTATGCCGTCTACCGCAACCTGCGCGCACTAAAGCCGGGCGTTCTGTGGCGCCAGCTGCGCGCCAGAATCCAGCTGCCGGCTTGGGTGCTGCTGGCAGCTATGCTGGTGCTGCTGGGGGTCGCCCTGGTGCGCCCGGGGATGCTACCGCTTGCCGCCCTGGCTCTCTATGGGCTGTTCGCGCTCTTTAACCCGCGCTCAGCATTGTGGGCAGCCATGCTGACGGTGCCCTTTGCACCGCTGCAGCTGCGGCCTCTTTCGCTGACTTTTTCGGTGGCCGAGGTCACGCTGTTGGCCGCGGTGGCCGCGCAGGTGTGGAACTGGCTGCTCGGCATGGGGGCGCCGCGTCCCAGGCTGCGCCTGAGCTGGCTGGATGCAGGTGTGATCCTCCTGCTTGCAGCGATGCTTACCAGCACGATATTGGCCGAGTACCAGCGGGTGGCGTGGCGCGAGTTTCGGGTGGTGATACTCGGGAGCTTCCTGTGGTATGGCCTAATCCGGCTACAGAGTTGGGAGCCGCACGAGCTGGTACATATGCAGCGCGTGCTGGTCATCTCGGGGGTGTGCGTGGCGCTGGTGGCGCTGGTGTGGTATCTCTTCCCCAGCGGCGTGGTGGCCGCCGAGGGTGTGCGCCGGGCGCGCGCTTTTTACGGCTCGCCCAACAACCTGGCGCTCTATCTCGAACGGGTCCTGCCGATGGCCGTCGGGCTGGCAACCCTGGTTCGCGAGCGCAAGCGCGGAATGTGGCTGGCGGGCGCCGGGCTGATCCTGATGGCGATCATCCTAAGCTTTTCGCGCGGGGCGCTCCTGCTGGGGCTTCCGGCCGCCGCCCTGGTGCTGTTATTTATGCTGCGCGGATCGCAGCGCTGGCTGGTGGCGGGGCTGGGAGTATCCCTGCTGGTAGCAGTCGTGGCCATGCTGGGCTCGGAACGCCTGGCGCAGCTCTTTGACCCTGCGCGCGGCACCACCCTGATCCGCGTCGGGCTATGGCAAGCCTCGTGGCGCCTGGCGCTCGATCACCCCCTGTGGGGGGTCGGGCCGGATAACTTTATCGCCTACTATCGCGATTATATCGCCGCCAACGCCCTGGTAGAGCCCAACCTCTCGCATCCCCACAACATCGCGCTGGATTTCTGGCTGCGCGGCGGTGCAGCAGGACTGGCAGCGCTGGGGGTAATCACAGCGGGCATTGTCGGAGCGCTGCGGCGCATCCTGCGCGGGGCGCGCGGAACGGCACTGGGGCATCTGGCGCTGGCTTGCCTGGCGGGGCTGGCGGCTATGCCGGCGCATGGGTTGATCGACAGCTCCTTCTTTGTCACCGAGTTGGCCTATTGGGCGGCGATCGTGCTCGCCTGGCTGGCAACCGCCCAACAGCTGACCCTCGAGACCGCCTCTTGACCAGAATACCGCTGAGCTTATACTTGATCCAGAGGTAAGTGCCCATGCTAGTTCTCGTCACCGGCGGAGCCGGCTTTATCGGCTCGCACCTGGCGGATCTTTTGATCGCCCGCGGACATCAGGTGATCGCCCTCGATAACCTGATCACCGGCAGTGAAGCCAACATTGCTCATCTGCGCGGCAACGCAGGCTTTAGCTTTGTGCGCGCCGACGTGACCGAAAAGATCACGCTGGGGAAAAAGGTCGACGCTGTCTTTCATCTGGCATCGCTGCCCAGCCCGGTCGATTACCTCGAGATGCCCATCAAAACCATGAAGGTCGGCTCGCTGGGGACGCTCAACACCCTCGGACTGGCCAAGAGCGCCGGCGCGCGCTTTTTGCTGGCCTCCACCTCCGAGGTTTATGGCAACCCACTGGTGCACCCCCAGCCCGAAAGTTACTGGGGCAACGTCAATCCGATCGGTCCGCGCGGCGTATACGACGAATCCAAGCGCTTTTCCGAGGCGCTCACGATGGCCTATCACCGCGCGCATGGCCTGCAGACGCGCATCGCGCGCATTTTCAACACGTACGGACCGCGCATGCGCCTCAACGATGGGCGCGTGGTGCCCAACTTTGTGCGCCAGGCATTACTGGGCGAGCCTCTCACCGTCTATGATGACGGCTCGCGCACGCGCAGCTTTTGTTATGTCTCTGACCTGGTAGAAGGGCTCTACCGTTTGCTGATGTCTGAGCACGTCGGTCCGGTAAACCTCGGCAACCCCTGCGAGATGACGGTACTGGAATTTGCCAGGGCAGTACAGGCAGCGACAGGGTCGCGTTCTGAGATTCGCTTTATCGTGCCGCAGGACGCGCGCACCCAGGACGACCCGCTTACCCGCCAGCCCGATATTACCCTGGCGCAGAGCGTGCTGGGCTGGCAGCCAAAGGTGGGGCTGGCCGAAGGGCTGCAGCACACCATCGCCTGGTTCCGTCAGCAGCTGAGCACATGCTGACGAACAGTTTCAGCCTCGAGCAGCGCCTGCCCCTCGCGGCGCTGAAGCGTGGTGTGAGCCTTGCGTTAACGCTGCTGCTGGTGGCGGTACTGGCTATCCTCATCCACACCCAGTCGCTGATGCTCAGTATTGCGCTGCTGGGCGGCGTGGCAGCAGCCATCCTGGTATTGCTGCATCCCACCCTGGGGCTGTGTCTGTTGGCCTTTACCATCCCCTTTGGCGGGATCAAGCAACTGGCACTGGGCGGTTTTACGGTGGATGCCTCCGACCTGCTCATCGGCCTGATCATGATCTCCTGGCTGATGCGCCAGACCGTCCAGCCAACCGCGGTGCGCAAACCGGGGCGCTGGATACTGGTGCTGATCCTGTTTCTCTATGTCGCATTGTTGGGGCTCCTGCCGGCATTGGATCTTTCCGAGGCGGCCAAGGAGCTGCTCAAATGGGTCGAGTTCGCCCTGGTATGGGTTTTTACCGCCTATGGCGCCGACCGTCGCCTGGCAGGGGGTGTTGTTGCCAGCCTGTTGATCGCCGGCAGCCTGCAGGCGTTGGTGGGCATCAGCCAGTTTCTATCCAGCGATGGACCAGCGAGCTTTGCTCTGCAGAATGGCCTTTCGCGCGCCTACGGCACCTTCGAGCAGCCCAACCCCTTTGGCGGTTATCTCGGCCTGCTGCTGCCGATTGCTTTCAGTGTGCTGCTGGTGCTGCGTCCGTACCGCCGACGCGAGATGGTGCTGTGGTGGCTGGCAGCTGCCGCGGCGGCACTGATGGGTATGGGCCTGGCGGCGAGCGGATCGCGCGGGGCTATATTGGGCCTCGTGGCCGGCATCGTGGGTCTGCTGATCGTTGCGGGACCGCGCCAGCGCCTCTGGCTAGCCGTCGGGATTGCCATCCTGGCGGCATCCTACTCGGTGTGGCAGCAGGTGGTGCCGGTTACCTACCTTGAGCGTATCAGCGATCTACTAACCGTAGGGTTGAAGGTAAACGTTGATACCGTCGAGCTCACCCATGCCAACTTTTCGCTGGTCGAGCGCTCGGCGCACTGGCTGGCCGGTTGGCGCATGTTTGAGCGCTCTCCCTGGCTGGGGGTGGGCCTCGGCCAGTACGACATCGTCTACCCGCAGGTGGCGTCGCTGCGCTGGCAGCAGCCGCTCGGGCACGCCCACAACTATATCATAAACACGATGGCAGAAGGCGGCATCGTCGGTCTGGTCAGCTACCTCATGCTGCAGGCCGCCTGGCTATGGCTAGCGATTACAGCAGTTCGCCGAGGCGACCGTTCTTCTCGTCTGCTGGGGTTGGCTGCGGTGGGCATGTGGTGCGCCCTGATGACCCACAACCTGGTCGATAACCTGTATGTGCATTATATTCAGCTCCTGCCGGCCATGCTGCTGGGGCTGGTGGTACTGTGCCGCGGCGCAGACTGCGGACTGACAGGAGACCGCACATGACCTTCACCGAACGCCTCAAAAGCCTGAAGAGCACCCACCGGCGCGAGCTGGTGCGCTTTGGCAAATTCCTGGTGGTCGGCGCGATCGGCGCGGTGGTGGATTTCAGCGTGCTCAACTTGGGCATCCAGGTGTTTCACCTGGCCAAGTGGCTGGCCAACACCTTTTCGTTCAGTGCCGCGGTGTTCTCCAACTTTACCTGGAACCGCCTGTGGACCTATCCCGAATCACGCAGTTTGCCCTATTTTCCGCAGCTGGGGCAGTTTCTGCTGGTCAACCTAGCGGGATATGGCATCAACCAGGTGGTGTTTCTCTCGCTCGATCGCTGGGTGTTCAGCAGCTGGGGCACCTGGGGATACAACATCTCCAAGGCCATCGCCATCGGCGTGGTTTTGTTCTGGAACTTCTTTGTAAACCGCGTCTGGACCTACCGAAAGGTGGCCTGATGCGCATCGCCATCGACTATACCGCGGCGATCCAGCAGCACGCCGGCATCGGGCGCTATACGCGCAACCTGGTAGGCGCGCTGGCAGAGCTCGACCAGAGCAACCAGTATGTGCTCTTTTCGGCCGGGCGTGATCCGGCTCCCCCGCCCTGGCCGGCGAACTTTAGTCGGCGCGAACTGCCCATTAACGATCGCCACCTGGCGATCCTGTGGCAGCGCCTGAAGCTGCCGCTGCCGGCGGAGCTGTTTACCGGGCGGATCGATCTGTTCCACTCGCCCGATTTTGTGCTGCCGCCGCTGGTGCGCGCCGCCAAGGTGCTCACCATCCACGACCTGTCGTTTGTGCGCCTGCCAGAGTGCTCGTCGCCGGCGCTGCTGCGTTACCTGCTGGATGCCGTACCGCCTTCTATCGCGCGCGCCGACCATCTGCTGGCTGATTCGCACGCCAGCAAGCGCGACCTGGCCGAGGTCTACAACATCGATCCGCAGCGCATCACGGTGATCTATGCCGGCTTTGACCCGGTCTTTACGGCAGTTCCAGCCGCCGATGATGCCGAGGTACTGACGCGCCACGGCCTGAGCACGCCCTATATTCTAAGCGTGGGCACCCTGCAGCCGCGCAAGAACTATCCCACGCTGATCCGCGCCTATTCCCGCCTGGTGGCGGAACAGGATATCCCTCACCAACTGGTGATCGCCGGCGAACGCGGCTGGCTGACAGAAGAGATCGACCGCGCCATCGCCGATTCGGGCATCACCGAGCGCATTCGTGTGCTGGGCTTTACGCCGGATGCCGACCTGCCGGCCCTCTACCGCGGCGCGGCGCTGTTTGCCTTCCCCTCCCTGTACGAGGGCTTTGGCATTCCGCTGCTCGAGGCGATGGGCTGCGGCACGCCGGTGGTAGCCTCCAACAACTCGTCGCTGCCCGAAGTGGCCGGCGATGCGGCCATCCTGGTTGAGCCACGCGACGCCGAAGCTCTGGCAGCTGCCATGTGGCGCGTGCTCTCGGACGACACCCTGCGGAGCAGCCTGTGCGAGCGCGGATTTGCGCGTACCCAGGTGTTCAGCTGGCAGGCTGCCGCCGAGATGCTACTGTCTGTCTATCGTCGTTTTAGTTAGAGGAACCAGCCATGAAACTTGCCGCACGTATGTCTCGTCTGGGTTCAGAATCCGCCTTTGAGGTGCTGGCACGCGCCAAAGCGCTCGAGGTGCGGGGACGCAGTATCGTACACCTGGAGATCGGCGAGCCGGATTTTGCCACGGCGCCCCACATCGTCGAAGCTGCCTGCGATGCGCTGCGCCGCGGCGCCACCCACTATACCGCCGCGCCGGGCATTATCGAGCTGCGCAGCGAGATCGCGCGCGGGCTTTCGCAGCGCCGCGGCCACGAGATCGTCCCCGAGCAGGTGGTGGTGACCCCTGGCGCCAAGCCGATCATGTTTTATGTTATCCTAGCGCTGGCAGAAGAAGGCACCGAGGTGATCTGCCCCGACCCGGGCTTTCCGATCTACCAGTCAGTGGTGTCGTTTGCGGGGGCGCGCGCTGTACCGTTGCCGCTGCGCGAGGAACGCGATTTCAGCTGCGATGCCGACGAGCTCATCAGCCTGATCAACGACCGCACACGCCTGATCATCCTCAATTCGCCACAGAACCCCACTGGCGGGGTCATCCCGCGCTCCGACCTGGCGCGTGTGGCCGAGATCGCCGCCGAGCGCGACATCCCGGTGCTCTCGGACGAGATCTATGAGCGGATGGTCTATGACGAACCCTTTAGCTCAATCGCCGAGTTCCCCGGCATGTCGACCCGCGAGCGCACCATCATCCTGCACGGGTTCTCCAAGACCTATGCCATGACGGGCTGGCGCCTGGGCTATGGCGTGATGCCGCTCGAGCTGGCCGATCATGTCGGTAAGCTGATGGTCAACTCAAACTCGTGCACCGCCGCCGCCACCCAGTGGGCCGGGCTGGCCGCCCTGCAGGGCACCCAACGAGAGGTAGATGCCATGATGCGCGCCTTTCATGAGCGCCGCGACCTGTTCGTGGCAGGGCTCAACCGCATCCCGGGCATCAGCTGCCGCACACCCAAAGGCGCCTTTTACGCGTTTGCCAACATCCGCGGCACCGGCATGGATAGCCGTACGTGTGCGCGCTTTTTCCTCGAAGAAGCCGGTGTAGCCTGTCTTTCGGGCACCAGTTTTGGCGCCGAGGGCGAGGGTTTTGTGCGCTTTTCGTACGCCAACTCGACTGCCAACCTCGAACTGGCCCTAGAGCGCATCGCCGCTGCCTTGGCTGAGCACTGACAAACGGCGATTTGCCACCCGCGAGGGTCTCGGAGTATAATCGTCGTTCGGGCAATGCCCGAACATCATACACGCCTGCCTGAAAGCCAGCGTCCTGCCCCGCGAGGGGTTCGCTCGGCTGGGTCGGCGGAAGAAAAAAGGAGAGATCGTGGCAGTTATCAGCATGAAGCAGTTACTCGAAGCCGGCGTCCATTTTGGGCACCGCAGCCGCCGTTGGAACCCCAAGATGCGCCCCTACATCTTTACCGAGCGCAACGGCATCCACATCATCGACCTGCAGCAGACCATTCGTGGGCTCGAAAGAGCTTATAACTTTGTACGTGATACCGTGGCCGAGGGCGGCACTGTGCTCTTTGTGGGCACCAAGCGTCAGGCGCAGGAAAACGTGCAGGCCCAGGCTGAGCGCTGCGGTATGCCCTACATCACCGACCGCTGGCTGGGCGGCACGCTCACCAACTTTCGTACCATCCGCTCGCGTATCGAGTACATGCTCGACCTCGAGGACCTTTCTGCCACCGGGCGCTTGGATGTGCTCCCCAAGAAGGAAGCCACCCTTAAAGAGCGCGAACTGGGCAAGCTGCACCGCCGTCTGGGCGGCCTGCGCAACCTGAACCGCCTGCCCGACGCCCTCTTTTTGGTGGACGTGATATCGGATGAGATCGCCGTCAAGGAAGCCCATCGTCTGGGCATCCCGGTGATCGCCATTGTCGATACCAACTGCGACCCGGATATGATCGATTACGTCATCCCGGCCAACGACGATGCCATCCGCGCCATCCTGCTGATCACCAGCAAAGTTGCGGATGCCGCCAATGAAGGCCAGCAGATGCGCGGCGTGATCATGGAAGAAGAAGGTGTCGACACCGTGGGCGAATTTGAAGCGCCCAAAGTGATCAGCTCGGCCGGTTATGGGGCTGACCTGGACGGCACCGGCTACCTGAATATCTCGGACGACGCCGAAGAGGCCGATGACGACATGATCATCATCGATGACGATGACGACGACAGCGACGAGCTGGATAACTAAGGAGACTCTCCCATGGCAACTCTGACCGAAATGATCAAAAAACTCCGTGCTGCCACGGGCGCCGGAGTGTTGGATAGCAAAAAAGCGCTCGAAGCCACCGGCGGCGACTATGAAAAGGCCGAAGCGATCCTCATGGAAAAGGGGCTCTCGACGGCGGCCAAAAAAGCCGAGCGCGAGATGAAGGACGGGCGTATTGAGGCCTATGTGCACCCCGGCAACAAGCTGGTGGCTGTGGTCGAGGTAAGCTGCGAGACCGACTTTGTGGCGCGCACCGAGGAATTCATCGCCCTGTGCCACGACGTGGCTATGCAGGTGGCGGCCATCAACCCGCGCTGGGTCTCGCGCGACGATGTGCCCGAAGAGATCATCAACCAGGAGATGGAGCAGGCGCGCGCCGACCTTGCCGGTCAGAACAAGCCCGAGGCGGTCATCGCCAAAGCCCTGGAGGGCAAGATGGCGCGCTTTTACCAGGAAAACTGCCTGCTCGAACAGCCCTTTATAAAGGACGAGTCGCAGACCGTTGGCCAGCTCGTCACCAACCTGGTAGCCAAGCTGCGCGAAAACGTACAGATCCAGCGGTTCGCCCGTTTCAAGATCGGCTAGTATACTGGGGTTAACCCAACCACGATTTGAGTGAGGTAAAGATGCCAAGCTCGCCATACAAACGCGTCATGCTCAAGCTGAGCGGAGAGTTCATGTCGAGCAAAGGCTCGTTTGGCGTCGATCCGGCTACGGTCGACGAGATCTCGCTGCAGATCATTGGCGCGCTGCGCTGCAATGTTGATATTGCTATTGTGATCGGCGCCGGCAACATCTGGCGCGGCGCCGACTCGATCGCCATGGGCATGGAGCGCGCTACGGCCGACTATATGGGCATGCTGGGCACCGTGATCAACGCCCTCGCCCTGCAGGATTCGCTCGAGCGCCACGATGTGGTCACGCGCGTGCAGACGGCTTTCGAGATCCGTCAGGTGGCCGAGCCCTACATCCGCCGGCGTGCCATCCGCCACCTCGAAAAGGGGCGCGTGGTGATCTTTGCTGCCGGTACGGGCAACCCGTTCTTTACCACCGACACAGCCGCCGCCCTGCGCGCCACCGAGATCGGCGCCGATATCCTGCTCAAGGCAACCAAGGTCGACGGCATCTACGACAAAGATCCCATCAAGTTTGCCAAAGCCAAGCGTTTTGAGCACCTTTCATACCTGGATGCGCTCAATATGGGCGTCAAGGTGATGGATAGCACAGCGCTCTCGTTGTGTATGGATAACAACCTGCCGCTGGTGGTGTTCAAGCTTTCGCCGCCCGACAGTCTGGAACGCGTCTTGCGGGGCGAAGCTCTCGGCACGCTGGTCGACCACAAGCCCAGCGTCCCGTCAAGCGAGGTGTGAAATGATTGATGAAGTGATGTTTGAATCCGAAGAAAAGATGGAAAAGACCGTTGAGGCACTGCGCCACGAGCTGATGACGGTACGTACCGGACGCGCCTCGTCGGCGTTGGTAGAGCCGGTCAAGGTCGATTACTATGGCTCGACCATGCCGCTCAACCAGCTCGCCACCATCGCTGTGCCCGAGCCGCGGCTGATCACCATCCGCCCGTGGGATGCCGGGTCGCTTTCAGCCATCGAAAAGGCGATCCTGAAATCCGACCTCGGCCTGACGCCGCAAAACGACGGCAAACTGATCCGCTTGCCGATCCCATCGTTGACGGACGAGCGCCGGCGCGACCTGGCCAAGCTCGTCAACCGGCGCGTCGAAGAGGCGCGTGTGGCAGTGCGCAATATCCGCCGCGACGCCCTGCGCGATATCGGTGAGCTCGAAAAAGACAAACAGATCTCGGAAGATGACGAGTTCAAAGCCAAAGAGGACCTGCAGAAACTGACGGACGACTATATTGCCAAAGTCGATCACGTCGGCGAGCTCAAGCAGACCGAGATCCTGGAAAGCTAATGGGCGAGAGCGCTCCGCTCGACCTCTCCGCTCTGGTTAAGGTTCCCGTTCACGTTGGCATCATCATGGATGGCAACGGCCGTTGGGCCACTGCTCGCGGGCTGCAGCGCACGGCTGGGCACCAGGCAGGGGTCGAGAACCTGCGCACGGTGATGCGCGCCGCCGCCGAGTTCGGCGTCAAGATCTTTTGCGTGTATGCCGTTTCCACCGAGAACTGGGGACGGCCTGAATCCGAAGTGCGCGCCCTGATGGCCCTGTTTGGGCAGGCCATGGAGCGCGAGTATGCCGCGCTGATGGAAAACAATGTGCGCGTGCGGCACCTCGGCAGCAAAGAGAGGCTCGGCCGCAGCCTGGCAACCAGGCTCGATCAGATCATCGCCGATACCGCCAACAACACCGGCCTGACCGTCAACGTGGCGATTAACTATGGCGGGCGCGCCGAGATCTCTGAAGCCGTGAGAGCCATCATCGCCGCAGGCACGCCGCCCGAGATGGTTAGTGAAGTGCTGATCTCTGAGCACCTCGGTACCGCCGGCCAGCCCGACCCCGACCTGATCATCCGCACCGCCGGCGAGATGCGCCTGAGCAACTTTTTATTGTGGCAAGCCGCTTACGCCGAATACTATAGCACACCGCTCACTTGGCCAGAGTTTGGCCGTGAGGCGTTTTACGAGGCATTGCTGGCATTTGGGCAGCGCAAGCGCCGTTTTGGCAAGCTCAACCAATAAACAGCCGGCACACACATCGCAACACCATAGCAGCCTGAGGAGACTATGCTGGGAAAACGCATCCTGAGTGCTGTCATCCTGATCCCGATCGTGGTAGCGGCAGTCTGGCTGGGCGGATACTGGCTATGGGTGCTGGCCACCCTGGCTGCCCTGCTGGCTGGCTATGAGCTGTATCGCCTGGCTACCTCGCAGGAGCTGCACCCGAACTGGTTCTGGGGGCTGGTGATCGTGGTCAGCTTTTTACTGCACAGTCCGCCAATCAACTTGCGCGCCGCCTGGCTGGTGGTGCCGATCGCTACCCTCACGACCCTGGCGCTCGAAGTGCGCCATCACAACCGTCCCGGGTCGCTCCTGAGCTGGGCGCTGACGATCGCCGGCAGCCTGTTTATCGGCTTTCCGTTTTATGCCATACTTAACCTGCGCGTGCTGCCACAGGGGGCTTATTGGATCGTGGTCACCATGGCGGCCACCTGGCTGGGCGATACGACAGCCTATTTTATCGGCTCGCGCTATGGCAAGACGCCCTTTTTCAAAGACATCAGCCCGCACAAGACCCTGGAAGGCGCCATCGCCGGCGGGCTGACCAGCCTGCTGGTCGTGGTCATCCCGTTAGTTGTCTTTATGCAGATCCCCTGGTATTGGGCATTGGCAGCAGGCGTGGGCATCGCGATTGGGGCCATCTTTGGTGACCTGGCGGAGTCGGTTATCAAACGGCAGCTGCATCGCAAAGATTCGGGCAACCTGATCCCAGGCCACGGTGGCATGCTCGATCGCATCGACAGCCTGATGTACACCGTCACAGTCGCCTACCTGGTCGCCCACCTGGTGACACACGGAATCGATTATTTCATGTAAACGCATACAATAGAGCTATGCAGACAATCACGCTCCCGATGGTGCTTAGCTTTGGCAACCTGATCCTCTCCTCGGCCAACGTCATCATTGGCTTTTCATTACTCATTTATATCGCCGCGCACAACCCTTCCAGTCCGGTCGCGCGCGCCTACTGCGCACTGATCACCTTTGTCAGCATGATCTATCTAGCAGATGTCAGCCTGGCGGAGGTCTCTTCAGTAGAGAGCGCCTATACTTGGCTGCGCTTTCAGTGGATAGGGATCAGCTTTATCCCAGCCGCCTATATGCACTTTGGCGTGGCGGTGCTGCGCACCACCGGCGATACCCAGCGCTGGCGGCACGCCCTGGTATGGCTGGGCTATGCTATCGGTACTCTTACGATACTGGTAACGCTGACGACAGACTGGCTGGTGAACGGGGCGACCCAAACCAACGGATTCTACCACCTGGTAGCGGGGCGCTATTTCGTGCTCTTTGCGCTCTATTACATCTCAGTGCTGGTGATGGCCTGGTTGCACATTGCTTATGCACGCATGCGCTGTGTCACCACCACCTCGCGCCGGCGCATGTCGTACCTGTTACTGGCCTTTGCTGTGCCCAGCCTGGGGGTCTTTCCGTATCTCTTGTTCCCGACCACAGCGCATTCATTTAGTGCCACGAGCATTGAATTCCTGGCGCTCCTGGGCAACCTCGGCACTGCCGCGGTAACGGTGCTGATCGGCTACATTGTGGCGTATCAGGGGGTACTCTCGCCCGACCGCGTCATCAAGCACGACATGTTGCACTTTCTGCTGCGCGGGCCGGTGGTGGCGATTCTTGTGATCGTGATCATGCTGGTGGTGCCGCGCGTCGACATCATCCTGGGGCTGCCGCGCGAGATGGTGCTGATCGTGGCAGTGGCAGCTGCCATTGTGTCCTTTCAGCTGTTGGCCAACCTGTTCAAGCCAGCCTTTGACCGGCTGATCTATTACCGCGACCGGAATGAGATTGAGTTGATCCAGACCATGGAACGCCGGCTGCTTACCAGCACAGACCTTTCGCAGCTTTTAGAAAACTCGTTGATCTCGCTGTGCGACCTGTTGCGCGTGCCGGATGGCTTTATCGCCACCATCACTGATAGCGAGCTGCAGCTGCGTGTTTATAGCGGACAGCGCTCCCATGCCGCCCAGTTCCTGGATCGTCTCGACCTGCCCCACCTGGTGAACGAGCTGTGTTCCAGCCGTCCCGAGGGGCTGGTAGAAAACAGCGATTTTCGCGCTGCGGATGGCTATTGGGTGCTACCGCTGCAGTCCAGCGAGAGCCGCGTCGAGCTGGGGCTGCTGGCGATCCGTGCCGACGGACCGCAGGCCCACTTTGAGCCCGAACAGCTGGATAGCGCCTATTCGCTGGTGCGCCGCACCGAGCTGGCGTTGGAGGATAAAGCCCTGCAGGAACAGATCTTTGGCGTGCTGCGCAGCCTGGAGGCAGAGCTCAACCTAGTGCAGGGTTGGCGTTCGATCACGGCTTACAGCAGCTCCGATGGTCAAGTCCTGACAAGCAGCACCGTCGATGCCGGCTTTGGCCAAAGCGTCAAGGATGCCCTGGTGCAGCTGTGGGGCGGCCCAAAACTTTCGCACAGCCCGCTTTCGAGCATGGAGATCGTGCGCGCACGCCTGAGCGAGTTCGGTAACATTCCCACCCGGGCAATCCGCGCTATCCTGCAGGAAGCGATCGAACGCCTGCGCCCGGATGGCCAGCGCAGCATGACCTCGAACGAGTGGATGCTCTACAACATCCTCGAACTGCGCTTTATCCAGGGTCAGCGCATCCGCCACATAGCGCAGCGCCTGGCGATGAGCGAGAGCGACTTTTACCGCAAGCAGCGCATTGCCATTGACCAGGTAGCCGAGACGCTGCTGCAGATGGAACGCAACGCCCTCGAAGGCGAGCATAGAGACTGATACGGACGAACCACATGCCACCCCTCAAGGCCTTTCGCTTTCTACACTTGGCTGATCTGCATCTCGGCTACCAGCAGTTTGGCAGCGAACAACGCGCCAACGATATGGCGCTGATGCTGCACTTTGCCGTAGAGCGCGCCATCAACCAGCGCGTCGACTTTGTGCTGGTAGCCGGCGACCTGTTTCACAAGCACAACATCAGTCCGCAGCTGCTGCATCAGGTGACAGAGCTGCTCAAGCCGCTGAGCGCGGCTGGCATCCCCCTGCTGGCGGTGATCGGCAACCACGACAACCCCACCTATGCCGACGAGATGAGCTGGCTGGATTACCTTTCAGCTCACGGCAGCCTGATCCTGCTGGATGCGCAGACCGGTGCAGATGGCTTTAAAGTCGTGCTGCCGTGGGATGGCGCTATCCGCCGCGGCACTTATATCGACCTGCACTGCGGCGCCAGGGTGGTGGGGATGCGCTACTATGGCGCCAGCACGGCGCGCATGCTCGAGATCTATCTGCGCGATCTGCGCTCCCTGCCGCATGCGCCCTATACTATCCTGATGCTGCACACCGGCCTGGAGGGCATGATGGATGCGCATGCCCTCAGCATCACCCGTAGCGCGCTCAACCCTTTCCGCGAGCTGACGGATTATGTCGCCCTGGGGCACTTTCACAAGCCCTTTATCCAGGATGACTGGCTCTACAATCCCGGCTCGCTCGAGACGGTCAGCTCGGACGAAACCGCCTGGCCCCAGCGCGGCCTGCTGCAGGTTTCTGTAGAGCCGGGCGAACCGCCAGTGCAGCGAGTCGAGCAGGTGGTTGTGCCGCGCCGGCCTTATGTGCGCGTGCTGGTGCGCATGGATACGATCTATTCAGCGCAGGAGCTGCTCGATGCGATCGATGCCCAGCTGCTGGCCGAGCGCCTCGATAACAGGCAGCGCCCTCCGGTCGTAGAGGTGACGCTGACGGGCGTGCTGCAGTTCGACCCATCCCAGGTGGATGAGGCCGAACTGCAAAGCCACATCCGCGAGCGCTTTCGCGCCCTGGTGGTGCGCATCACCAATCGCGCCTCGGCCGAGGCCGGCGAAGTTGCCCTGCCCGACGACCTGACACGCAGCGAACTTGAACGGCATGTACTGACCGAGCTGATCAGCCGCGACGTGCAGCTGGTCGAGGAGGCGGATGCCTGGGCTGCTCTGGCGGCGCGTATGAAGGAGAGGGCCCTGGCGGGCCGCCCGTCAGCCGAGATCGTGGATGAGCTGGAAGCCTTTTTGGCCGCCCACCCCGCGGAGGCGGACGCATGCTGATCCACTCGGTCAGGCTACAGGATTTCAAGAGCTATGTTGATGCCGAGATCATGTTTGCGCCAGGGGTCAACGCCATCTTGGGGCGCAACGGTGCTGGCAAGAGCTCAATCCTCGAGGCGATTGGTTTTGTGCTCTTTAACCATACCAGTGGTACCGCCGGAAGCCTGTTGCGCGAGGGCAGTAAATCCGGGCGCGCCCTGGTGCGCTTTATCTCGGCACTGGATGAACGCCAATACGAGGCCGAACGGCGTTTTACCGCAAGCACCACCACCCAGTATCGCGTGCGCGATTGCGAACTTAACGAGGTGGTGGCGGAGGGTGTCTCCGGCGTACAGGGCTGGATGCGGCGCCACCTGCGCCTGGATTCCGGCGCAGACCTGGCATCGCTCTTTGAAAACACCATCGGGGTACCGCAGGGCACCATGACGGCGCCCTTTCTGGCACGCCCGGCAGAGCGCCGCAGCCTCTTTGGCCCGCTTCTGCAGGTGAGCGACTATGCGGTAAGTGCCGACAAACTGCGCGAAACGGTGCGCCATATCGAGCAGCGCCTGGCGAATGAACGCAGCATCGCCGCAAGGCTTGAGGGCCAACTGGAAGAGCAGCCCCGATTGGAGGCCGACCTGGCTGCGCATCAGGCAGCCGCAGCACAGGCGGCGGCGCGGACGGATGAGCTCTCCGGGGCTCTTGTGGAGCTAGAACAGCGCATACATGGCTATGAACTAGCCTCCGAGGCGCTGGAACGTGCCAACCAGGCCGTCACGATCGCCCGACGCACACACGACCTGGCCCAGCAGCGCGCCGAGACCGCTGCCGAAGCCGCGCAATCCGCTGAGCGCGCCCGCAGTACCTGTGTAGCCAGCGAGCCGGGGCATCTGGCTTATCAGCGCGCCGAAGAAGCTGGCCGTGAGCTGCAAAATGCACGCGTGGCACGCGACAAGCTCACCCAGTCGGCCGCCAAACTGGCGAGCCAGCGCGCCGAACTGAGCGGCCAGGTCTCTCAGCTTGAACGCGAACAGCAATCCACCGCGCGAGCCGAAGCCGAATATCGTGCCCTTGAACCAGAGGTTGCCGAACAGTCGCGTCTGGAGCTGCATCTGGCACAGCAAAACAGTGCCGTCAGCCATTTTGAGCAAGCCCAACGCGCACTGGCCGACGCCCAGCGCGGGCTTGAGCGTGCCCGGCAAGAGCTTGAGCGCACCCGTTCAAGCCATAAAGAGTCCCTCAGCCTGGAGGCTAGCCTCAAGCTCCGCAGCGATGCCCTCGAGGCTGCACGCAGCGACGAACGCGCCACCCTGGACGCCATGGCCAGAGCTAAAACCGAGATAGAACGCATTGAGCACGCTAACCAGCAGCTGTGCCAAAGTGACCTCGCCACCTGTCCGGTGTGTATGGCTGAGCTGACGCCCGAGCATCGTCATGAGCTACTGGAGCTCAACACCGTGCAACTCGAGCAACTGCAGCAGGAGCTCGCCAAAGCGAGCGCCCATGCTACCGACGTGCGCGGCGCGGTGCAAAGCGGGCAGCGCGAGATCGACAAGCTCTATGCCAGCTTGCGTAAACTGCCTGCCGCTGATGCCGTCGAGGCAGCCACTAAGGGCGAGGCCAATGCGCATGCACAAGTCGAGAAAGCGCGTACCGCCCTGCAAGCGCTTGGCGATGCGCCGGCACTGCGCGATGCAACCTGCCGGCAGCTCGAGGCTTTGGGCAACCCGCGCACCAGGGCAGCTACCTTGCAACGCGCTGCCGAGCGCCATCCGCAGGTAGCCAGCGAACTGGCGGCTGTACGGGTTAGCCTGGAGGCGCTGGACGCCGAGGAGACCCAGCTGCAGAGCGAGCTGGCAGCCTATGCCGGGCTCGAAGACCAGCTGGATACCAACCAGCGCGAACTGCGCGCCAACCAGCCTGACCACGAGCGCTATCTGGCCAATATCCAGGTAGCCGGTGAGTATAACGAGCGCGCAGCCAGAGCGCGTACCCAGCTGGCTGAAGCGGCCGACCGTAGTAAAGAGCTCGAGTGTGCCCAAATCGAGGCTGCCGGCAGGCAAACCGCTTATGATGCTCCTGCCCACGCCGAGCTGCGCCGCCAGCAGACCCAGTACGCCAGTGAGTTGGCCGCCTCCCGGGCGCAACTGGAGCTGCACAACGCTCAGGCTAGCATCGCCCAAAAGCGCCTGAGCGAGCTGGTCACCGCGCGCGACAAGCTGGCCGAGGCGCAAGCGCAGATCGCACGCAGCGACCTGGCGCGCATGAGTGGCGAGCGCATCCGCGGCTGGCTTAAGGAGGCCGGTCCGCAGATCACCCGGCGGCTGACCGAGCGCATCGCTTACGAAGCCAGTGCAATCTACCGCGAGATCATGGCGGATACCTCGGGCAAGCTGATGTGGGATTCCGACTATAGCCTGAGCCTGTCGGTGCGCGGTGAAACGCGCGCCTATCCGCAGCTTTCGGGCGGCGAGCAGATGGCTGCCGCGCTCGCCCTGCGCCTGGCACTCTTGCGCAACGCCTCGGGCATCGACTTGGCGATCTTTGACGAGCCGACCGCCCATCTGGATGCCGAGCGCCGCGAAAACCTTTCCGAGCGGCTGGCCCTGATCCGCGGCTTTGGGCAGATTCTGGTTGTCAGCCACGACGACACCTTTGAACGCTATGCCCACCACCGCGTGCACATTATCCGCGACGAGCGCGGCTCGCGCCCTGTTGAGCAAGCCTGATGCTGGATTCCGAACTCCTGCTCAACGCCCTGAACGAACGCAGCCCAGAGCTGCTCGCCTGGATGCAGCGCTTCAGGGCAAGCGCCGTTGCCGGCGCTGATGCCCTGGCAGAACTGGCTGAGCTGGATGCCGAAACCATTCGTGCGCGCCTTGCGGCTCATGCGCGCCCCGGAGCGCTGCCCACCCCGGAACGGCTCCCCGGCCAGCCACTGGCACGCCCGTTTGACGCTCCTTGGCACAACCGGCCCGCCGCACTTGCTTGGGCTCAGGAGATGCTTGCCGGGCGCAGCGTGGCCGCCATCGATGGCTCACAGATCATGCCCAGTCGCGACATCGCCCTGCCGCTGGGGGTGGTGCAGGCCGCTGCCTATATCAACCGCCATACGGCTGACGGCAGTTATGAGACGCCGCGTTGGCTTGAACTGCTCACCCCCGACGACCTCGGACTGGACGGCAATGATCCCGAGAGCGCCTCTGAGGCACTCGTCAACCAGGCACGCTATGAACTCGAATGCCGCAGCGCCTGTCAGGTCATGCAGCAACTGGCGTGCACGTCCAGGATGGCCCTCGTCCTGGTGGATGGCTCACTGACGCTTTCATTCGCCGGCATGCTGCACCCGACCCTGCGCACATGCTATGTACAAGCGGTGCAGGCCATGCTTGCATGTTCGAAGGAGACACGCGTCCCCCTGGTGGGGTTTATCGACCGCTCTTATGCCCGCGATCTGACGCGCATGCTCTCCCTGCTGGACACGTCCGCCGGCATGATTGAGGTACCCGATGCGGCACTGCTGGATCGTGTGCTTGAATGGGGAATGCGCAGTGACTTGTGGGTCGTAGCGCGCGACGACCGCCTCTCGCAAAACCCGCCGGATGGGATCGACTATTATCGCGAGCTCCATTTTGCGTATTTAAAGACCTCCAGCGATAATCCTCCTGCGCGTATCGAGTTGCCCGCCTGGGTACAGACAGCCGGCTTGGCGGATGAGGTGGCCGACGTCGTGCGCGCCGAATGCATCGTCGGGAGCGGTTACCCCTATGCGCTCAGCTCGGCGCATTCCCAGGCGGTGCTTTCCCAGCCAGATGCCCTGCGCCTCTGGCGGCTGCTTGATCGTTTACTCCATGAGCAGGGCTTTGAGCTGCAGTTAGCCGCCAAGGCTGCTGCCAAACAACGTCGACAATAAAGGAACGGAACCCGCATGCAGATCGGCACGATCGTCAGTTCGCGCTCGCATACCCTCTACACCTGCCGCATTCTGGGACGCGGCGAAGCGGCTGAGGCATTCAGCCCGGCCGACCACGCCCTCGGTACGCTGGTGGGCATGCGCCTGGAGGACGTCACACTGGTGGCGATCCTCACGGATACGCAGCTCTACAACCCGGATTACGGCAGCCGCTCGCCGCGCATCACCCAGCCCGACGCTCTGGCTGTCTTTGCGCCTGATTACCTCGACGAGCTCGCTACTTTGGTGGAGCTGACGGTCATCGGCAGCCTGGCCGAGGATGGCAGCGCCCAGCAGGGCTGCGCCAGCCTGGCAGCCAGCATCGGCACAGTCGTCAGCACCCTCAGCGAGGCCGAGTTCGATGCCTTTCATACCGCGGGCGGTTCACTGCGCATCGCCTATCTTCCAGGGCTGCTGGCTAATCCGCAGCCGCAGATGCTACAGGTGCTCACGAGGCTGCTGGCTGTGCTGGCAGAGCGCTACCCCGATGAGGCCCCCAGCTTGCAGCTGCTGGCGGATGATATTGCCTGGCGCACCAGCATCCGTCCGCTGGAGGCGCGCCTGTGAGCGCGCTACATGCAGCGGTCGGCATCACCCAGGGGCCGGGCGAAACCGCCAACAGCTATGTCTTCATCGCGCGCGACCCGCACAACCACCTGAGGCACGGCGAATTCGTCTACTATCAGGCCGAAGAGCGCATGGTACTGGGACGCATCAGCAAGCGCGAACTGGCGCGCAGTCTGCCGGATAACCTGCTGGCCGACCCGGCCGTCTCGCCCGACCATCTGGCCGGCCTGCTGGGGCTTGATCCGCCCCCCAGCGGGTTGTATCGCCTGAGCGTTAGCCTGCTGGGTTATCTGGACAAAGCGCTCGGTTTTGTGAACCCGCACGCCCTGCCCGTGCCGGGCACGCCCATCTATCTGGCGGCCGATGCACAGCTCACCGCCCTTCTCTCGCGCTTGAGCGCCGAGGCTACCGGCGCGGTGCAGATTGGGTCGCTGCTGACGCGTGAGAGCGGAAGGGTACCGCTGCAGCTGGATGCGCGCGGCTTTACCAGCACCCACCTGGCGATCATCGCCTCGACCGGCGCCGGCAAGAGCTATCTGGCAGGGGTGATAGTCGAAGAGCTGATGATGCCGCACAACCGTGCAGCGGTGCTGGTGATTGATCCGCACGCCGAATACGACACCCTCGAGGACCTGCAGCGCCTGCCGCAGTTTGCCGCCGCGGATTACGCTCCCCAGGTACAGATCCTGAGGCCGGCGGATATCAAGGTACGCATGTCGTCGCTCGAAATCGGCGACCTGCGCTATCTGATGCCCAACCTCTCCGAAAAGATGCACAATAACCTCAACCGCGCCTTCAAGGATTCGCGCAGCGGTGCCCGTGCCCGCGGGCGCTGGACCTTTCAACACCTGCGCGAGGCGATCACCAAGCCTGCCGATGACACCCCGGAGGCCACTACAGACCCAACCGTCGGCGCGTTGCTTTGGCGAGTAGAAGCGCTTGCGGAAAACAAGCTGTTTGATGCCGACCAGGACCTCAAACTGGGCGAGCTGGTGCGCCCCGGGTTGTGCACCATCCTGCAGCTCAACGAGATCCCCGAGCGCGAGCAGCGCGTGATCGTGGCCACTATCCTGCGGCGCCTCAACCAGGCGCGCATGGATACGGTGCGCGGCCGCACGGTGCGCGGGGCCGAGAACTATCTGCCCTACCCCGTCTTTGTGCTGATCGAAGAGGCGCACAACTATGCGCCTGCCAGCGACGACATCATCACCTCTGCGGTGCTCAAACAGATCCTCTCCGAAGGGCGCAAGTTTGGCCTGGGGGTGGGGCTGATCAGCCAGCGCCCCGGCAAGCTGGATAGCGACGTGCTTTCGCAGTGCATGACACAGTGCATCCTGCGCGTGGTCAACTCGGTCGACCAGGCACGCATCGCCGAAAGTGTCGGCTCGGTGGGGCGCGACCTGCTGGACGAGCTGCCCAACCTGAGCAAAGGCCAGGCGATCATTGCTGGGGCGTCTGTCAACACGCCCGTGCTGATCCAGGTACGCACGCGCCTCACCCCGCACGGCGCGCCGGACCCGGATGCACCCAGCCAGTGGCGCAGCTACCGCAACGACGAGCCTCCCGAGCCGCATCCGGCGCGCGGCATCCCGCCAGGCGCCTATCCGGTGCTTACGTTCCACGAAGACGACCCATTCTGATCGACAAGGAGCCTGCATGACCAGCATCCATATCACGGTGCCGACGCGTGTTGATTTCGCCGGTTCAACCCTCGACGTCTACCCGCTCTATCTGTTCGAGGGCGGCGGGTTGACGGTGAATGCCGCCATCGACGTGCATGCCGAAGCCATCCTAGAGACGCGCCCCGACACCCAATTCACAATCCACTCGCGTGACCTGCAGCTTACCGAGGAGTTGCCCTCGCTCGAGGCGATGACCTTTGGCGGGCGGCTCGACCTGGTCAAGCGCGCGCTGGCGTACTTTAAGCCCGAGATGGGACTCGATATCACCATCGCTTCGGCAGCGCCCAACGGCTCTGGTCTGGGGGCGTCATCGGCGCTGCTGATGGCACTGGCACACGGCCTCAACCAGCTGACGGGGCGCGGTTTTACTTCGGAGCGGATCATCGACCTGGGTGCCAATATAGAAGCCCAGGTGATCGGCATCCCCACCGGCAAGCAGGATTATTTCCCGCCGATCTATGGCGGGGTGTGCGCCATGTGGTTTGACGTGGATGGCTGGACGATCGAGCAGCTGCATGCCGATTCCGACTTGATCGCCGAGCTCAACCGCCGGCTGATCATCTCTTATACCGGCGTGCCGCACGATTCTGCCATCACCAACTGGGCGATGCTCAAGAGCTATATCGAGCGTCAGGGCAGCACGGTCGCCAACATGCACGCCATCCGCAGCATCGCCGACGACATGCGCGCGTGCCTCCTGGTGGGTGATTTTGCACTCTTTGGCGAACTGGTCGAGGCGGAATGGCAGCTGCGCCGCGGCCTGGCCGAGGGCGTGACCAATGCCGAGATCGAGCGCGCTATGGCAGCTGCGCGCGGTGCCGGAGCCGTTGCGAGCAAGATCTGCGGCGCCGGCGGCGGCGGCTGTATGATCACCGTCACCGAGCCGGCCCAGCGCGAGGCGGTGCAGCGCGCCCTGAATGCCAACGGCGCGCGCGTGATGGATGCGAAAGTGGTGACGCAGGGCATCACCATCCGTTAGAGGCAGCTATTCCTCGCGATCGTAGACCGGATCGACCCCCACCCAGCGGCGCGGCGCGACCGTCGGCACGGCAGCACGTTCCTCGGGCGTCAGCTTGAGGTCGAGGCCGCCGAGGGTGTCTTCCAGCTGCTCCAGGTTGCGTGCGCCTATGATCGGGCAGGTGACCCTGGGCTCAGCAATCACCCAGGCCAGTGCCAGCTGCGCCGGTGTCACACCGCGCTCGGCGGCGTGCCGGGTAAAGGCTTCGATCACGTCAAAGGCGTCTTTGTACAGGTAGCGATGCGCATACAGTGGCATCACCTGCAAACGCACACCTTCCGGGATGGGCTTACCGCGCTCGTACTTGCCCGTCAGCATGCCGCCAGCCAGCGGGTTATAGGCGATCACGCCAAGCCCATCGGCGGCGCACAACGGCAGCAGCTCGTTTTCGATGCTGCGGTTGAGGGCGTTATAGACTGGCTGCAGGCTGATAAAGCGTGTCCAATGGTTTTCCTTGGCCGCCTGCAGGTACTTGGCCAGATGCCAGGCTGCTAGGTTGGAGCAGCCGATGTAGCGCACCTTGCCCTGGCGCACCAGGTCGTTGAGCGCCTCGAGGGTCTCTTCGACGGGGGTGTTGGGATCCCAACGATGTATCTGGTACAGGTCGATCGTCTCGATCTGCAACCGCCGCAGGCTGGCCTCGACTCCCTTAAAGATGTGGTAGCGCGAAAGCCCGCCATCATTGGGGCCTTTGCCCATCGTGGCATAAACCTTGGTCGCCAGCAAAAGGTCCTTCTTGCCGCCGCGCTGCCGGAACCAGCGTCCGATAATCTCCTCGCTCAGGCCATCCGAATACATATCGGCGGTATCGATAAAGTTGCCGCCCAGCTCGATAAAGCGATCCATTAACTTGAACGAGGTGGCTTCATCTGCCTCGCGGCCAAAGGTCATGGTGCCCAGGCAGATCTGCGAAACCTGTACACCCGCATTCCCTAAGCGTCGATATTGCATCTTGCTCCTTTCACCGATCATAATCATTTAACCTGAAAATGGCCGCCGGTGCAAGCCCTTTCGGATATACGACAACACACTTATAATAGAGGCAGAGGACTTGCCCACCTTGGAACCTATGGATAGCGGAAAGCACCGCACCACCCACAGCCTGCGCACGCAGCTGATCGTTTCGATCGTCACGCCAGTGACGATCATGCTGATCGTGCTGACGATCGCTGCCCTTGTGGGCGCCTTTCGCCTGACGCGCACGCTCATCAAGGAGCGCGACGCCCAGCTGGTATATCTGGCGGCGCGGCAGATCGCCTACTATTGGTATGACTCGGTAACGCTGCTGGCCAGTGTGGCCGCCAACGATGCCGTGCGTGAGGGCGATCCGCAGGCCAAGGTTGAGATCCTGCAGGCCAATATCACCCTCAGCCAGCGCTTTGACCAGGTGATCATCACCGATCCGAAAGGCAATCTGGTGGCTTCCACCGCGGATGACAACAGCATCCCGTTGCGCGGCGAGCCGTGGATGGAGCGCTCGGGGCGGCTGCGCCGACCGGTGCTATCGGGGCGTCTGAGCGACCGCCAGGGCAGGCCGCTCCTGTGCGTCTCGATCCCGTTGTTTGATAACCGCGGACGCATGGTGGGGTATGTGGTGGGGGTGTGGCGGCTGGATGGCGAACGCCTGGGCCGGCCGATCGCCAACATCAGCATTGGCACAGCCGGACGTGCCTACCTTTTGGATGCTGACGGCACGATTCTGGTACACCCCGATAACAGCCTGGTGGGCACTGTCGCGCACGACGACCCGGGCTACCTGGCCCTGACCAACAACCGCGGCGGCGCCGAGACAATCGCCTCGGGTGGAAACCTGCAGGTGGTCGGCTATGCCAAGGTGCCGCTGCGCGATCTGGGCAGCTCAGTGTTTGCCGACGAGAGCTGGGGCAACTGGTATCTGGTGACCAGCGAATCGATGGCTGACATCCTCAACCCGCTGCGCCCATACACCCCTTATATGATCGTTCTCTCGGTTTTGGTAATCCTTTTGCCGTTCCTGATTATCTTTACGAACTCACGGCGCATCGCCGCACCGCTGCAAAGCCTGGCTGGCCAGGCAGGGCGCATCGCATCGGGCGAGTTTGACGGCAATGTAGCGACCTCGCGGGCTCCGCGCGAAGTGCGGGTGTTGGAAGATTCGTTCAATACCATGACAGAGCAGCTGCGGCGATATCGCGCCGATATCCAGAATTACGTCGCCTCGGTGCTCAACGGGCAGGAACAGGAGCGCAAGCGCATCGCGCGCGACCTGCACGACGAGACCGCCCAGGCGCTGATCGTGCTCGGCCGGCGCATCGAGTCGCTCAGCGAGATCGACGACCGCGAGGAACTCGAGGCTGAAATAGAGCTCCTGCGTGACCAGGTCGACGAAACGCTGCAGGAGGTGCGCAATTTTACCAGCGACCTGCGTCCGCCCCTTTTGGCCGAGCTGGGCTTGCCGCGCACCCTGCAGCTGCTGGGCGACAAAATGGAGCGCGGCGAACCCTTTAGCGTTGATTTCGAGATTGTCGGCGAAGAAGCCAAACTCTCGGACGAGCTTGAGCTGGGGCTTTACCGCATCGCCCAGGAGTGCCTCAACAACGTGCGCCGGCACGCCCATGCCGAGCACGTCCAGGTGGTACTGAGCTACCTATCCAAAGCGGTACAACTGCTGGTGGTTGATGACGGGGTCGGTTTTGAACCTTCTGCCAACGTCAACGAACTGATAAAATCGGGACGGCTAGGGCTGATGGGAATCTATGAGCGTGCCAGGCTGTTTGGCGGGTCGGCACAGATCGAGTCGCGCCCCGGCAAGGGCACCCGCGTGCTGGTAGAACTGCCCATAGCTCAGAGCTACCGGCCGCTCAACGTGGTCGAGCATCCTAGGTAATATTGCTGAATTAAAAATGGTTAATTGTACCGATGTAACTGAAAATGGACTCTTGTATACTGTGGGCATAGTAGTCGGCAGTGTCGCCGGGCTACCGGAATTGGACGGACGCTTGAACTACAAGCTGCGCTCTCAACTGGTGCGAGAGACAGCGCTTCTTCTCCTCCTTGGTGGACGAGCCTCGGTAATCGCGGTGGGCAGCGATTAACGAGGCTCGTTCGAGTTTTACGACAGGAGTATGGTTAATGGAAAGTCATGCAGGGCAGATCCGGGTGTTGTTGGCGGATGACCATATAATGGTGCGTGAGGGCACCCGGCGCATTCTGGAAAAAGAGCCCGACCTGGTGGTGGTGGGCGAAGCCGGCGATGGCGCCGAAGCCCTGGCACTGGCACAGCAGACCCAACCCGACGTGGCGGTGGTAGATATCTCGATGCCGGTAATGAACGGGATTGAGGCCACCAAACAGATCAAAGCTTTGCTGCCCAACACAGCCATCCTGGTGCTGACGGCTTTTGACGATGACGAATACGTCTTTGCTATCCTCGAAGCCGGTGCAGCCGGGTATCTTTTAAAGAATGCGCGCTCCAGCGAAGTAATCGACGCGGTGCGGCGTGTCCATGACGGTGAGTCGGTGCTGCACCCATCCATCGCAAAAAAGGTGCTGCAGCGCATCAGCCACGACAAGGCCGCCCCGCAAGCCCCTTCCGACGACCTGCTCACCGAACGCGAGCTGGATGTGCTGCGCCTGGCCGGTCAGGGACTCTCTAACCGCGAGATCGCCGATGCCCTGCAGGTCAGCCCGCGTACAGTGCAAACCCACATGGCCAACATTTTTGGCAAAATGGGGGTCGGCTCACGCACCGAGGCAGTCATCATGGGCCTCAAGCACGGCTGGCTGGTGCTCGGTTAAAGCCAGAACCTCCGCCAGGTCATAGGTTCCTGATCCGCACATGCTACGACAAAACCGCTTGCACCCCTCTCTGGATTAGGCTATATAAAGAATTGTTATGCCAGCGAGGTTACTCGCACATGCAGCATTCTGTCTGTCGCACCCCTCACGGCCGCACGCAGTCGCCAACACCGTGCTCAGCACCTTTTGCAGTGCTGCATACCCCCTCATTTAGTCCAATCATGTCAATAAATCGGCCGCACTCCCACCTTTTGTTGCGGATTCTGCAACGTCTAGCTGCTATATTATCTGTAAAGTAGGTGAGATATGCCAGTCAATTCAGCGCTTGCCAAAGCCGCCAGGTTACTGCAGATCGAAGCACTGCTATTAGCGCATCCCGAAGGGCTGACTCAGGCAGAGCTTGCCAGACGTCTGGGGGTCAACCGCTCGACCATTTACCGCTACCTGCCGGATCTGGTGGGGCCCGTGTATCAGGAAGGCCGCAAGCTGTTTATCGACCGCGAGGCTTATCTGGTGAACGTGCGCTTTAGCCTGCACGAGGCGGTAGCGGTGCACCTGGCGGCGCGCCTGTTAGCCGCCAGGCAGGATCGGCAGAATCCGCACGCGGCTTCGGCGTTGCGCAAGCTGGGGCTGTCGCTGGAAAAACTAGCTCCGCGTATCTCGATACACCTGCAGCAGTCGGCTGACACGATGGATGGCGCCAGCCGGCAGCAGGATCCCGTCTACCTGAAAGCCCTCGAGCGCCTGTCGCTAGCGTGGGCTTCCCAGGTCAAGGCGCGCATCTGCTACAAGCCCGAATCCAGCACCACGGCGCGCACTTATGTCTATGCGGTCTACTTTATCGAGCCGTACGCAGTGGGACAATCGACCTATGTGATTGGCTACAGCGAGCCACAGGCAGCTATGCGCACGCTCAAGATCGAACGCATCGTATCGGTCGATCTCCTTGATGAACATTACGAGATTCCACCCGACTTCGACCCGACTAAGCTCCTGAGCGGGGCCTGGGGCATCTGGTATACCGAGCGCGACCCCATCCGCGTCAAGCTGCGCTTTTCGCCGCGTGTCGCCGGACGGGTGCGCGCTACTCAGTGGCATCGCTCGGAGGAAACCTGCGAGGGCAAGGACGGCTACCTCATCTGGGAAGCCCAGATTGCAGAGCCGCAGGAGATGATGCCCTGGATCCGCGGGTGGGGCGCCGAGGTCGAGGTGCTCGAACCGGATTATCTGCACAAGGAGCTGCGGGATGAGGTGCTGCGCATGATGGCGCTGTATGGCCTGGAGGCACGCTGATGGAGAGGAAAGTGTATTACGCACATACAAATGAGCAGAGCGAGGAACAGTGGCAACGGCTGATCGACCACCTACGCAACACCGCAGAGCTGGCGAGGCAGCTGGGCGCTTCAGCGGGGGTCGGTGAACTCGCCTACACCGCTGCGCTGGTACACGACTTGGGCAAGTACTCGAACGCGTTTCAAGCGCGTCTGCGTGGCGCCACCCAGGGCGTCGACCACTCGACGGCAGGCGCCAAGGTGTTGATCGAGAAATACCAAGACGCTCAGCAGTCAGCGCTTGCATACATGATGGCATATTGCATTGCCGGTCATCACACGGGCCTACCGAATTATGGTAGTGCGACCGACCTCGCAGGAGAAGCTACTCTGTGTTCGCGTTTGAAGGGTAAGGTGCAAGACTATTCTGATTTCCAAACCGATCTCCAGCTCGAGGAAATCCAGTTACCTTTAAAGTTACCAGGTTTTAGGCCTAACCCGGAGGCATTTGGCTTTTCGTTCGCATTCCTGACGCGTATGGTCTACTCAGCCCTGGTGGATGCTGACTTTTTGGAGACCGAGACCTTTATGCGGGGCAGTGTCGCACGGGGTGAGTTCGAGTCCATTCCGGTTTTATGTGAACGGTTAAATGCCTATCTGGAGCGATTTGCCAGCCCCAAGCGTGATATAGATCGCGTGCGCACTGACATCCTGCGTGCCTGCATAGCGGGTGCTGAAAGGCCACAAGGGTTCTTTACACTAACTGTACCGACAGGCGGTGGAAAGACGCTCTCGTCCCTGGCGTTCGCTCTCAACCATGCTGTGCGCTACAAACTCGACCGTGTCATCTATGTGATCCCCTACACTACCATCATTGAGCAGAACGATTTCTGTCAAGGGGGTAAATGATATTTTAGCAGCAAAGTGGCCACGGATAACTTTCCGTAGCCGCTTTGCGCTATTTTTTCCTCTATCTCATTGATGTGTGAGTATCCACTTGTAAATTTATTCATATAATGATCGACACGAAGATGCTTTTCATAACCCATGTCAACAGGCTCATTGTACTCTTTCCAGCCATCTGAACGAATAACCGAGTCGGGACACTGATGCGCCTACAGATGATGGCTTGTTCTCAAGTAATTCCGAATAATTTCAGCGTAGACCTCCCCTTATCCTTTGTAAATAAGACCATCCCACATGCTTTATGAGTGACAATGGCAGTGAGTTCACCAGCTGGGCAAACTGACCGCTGGAACCGCCTATATCGAGCCGGGTAGTCATTATTTCTGTGCGTATTATTTGAATTTAGCACTTTACACCGCTCCGTTCTTGTGCTATAATATAGCGCAAGTAATATAGCCTAATCAGGACTTCGTTATTTGAGGCGTGTAATTATGAGAAACCTTGCCCATTCAAACGCATACTTTTTTTATTTTGGCTTTACTTATTTTGGTAAAGCTTATTTGCGTTTGACTGACAGGGATATACATGTTGAGATTTAGTTCTTGTAAAACATGTGAGAGCCCCGTGGCAAACGCCACGGGGCTCTTTTTTGTGAAATACTTTAGAGGGGTTGCAAACAATGATTGTAGTAATCAAAAAGGATTCCCAAAAAGAACAGATCGACCGGCTTATCCAATGGCTGGAAAGCATGCAGCTGCAAGTGCATATCTCGCAGGGCCTGCTTCAGATGATTTTGGGGCTCGTCGGCGACACCAGCTGTGTGGATATCGATCTCATCCGCTCACTGGATATTGTGGAGGACGTCAAGCGCATACAGGAACCGTATAAAAACGCGAGCCGCAAGTTTCAGCCAGACGATACGGTCATTTCGGTGGGCAATACCATGGTGGGCGGGGGAAATCTCACGGTGATCGCCGGGCCTTGTTCCGTGGAATCGGAGACACAGGTGTGCGAAATTGCGCATGCAGTCAAAGAAGCGGGCGCCACGATGCTGCGCGGCGGCGCGTTCAAGCCGCGCACGTCGCCCTACGCGTTCCAAGGACTTGGCGCGGACGGCATCCGCATGCTGCAACTGGCTAAGCGGGAAACCGGACTGCCCATTGTATCGGAGGTCATGGATATTAGCCAGCTGCCGCTGTTCGAGGATGTGGACGTCATACAGGTCGGTGCACGCAACATGCAGAACTTCCAGCTGCTGCGGGAACTCGGCCGCACAAACAAGCCCGTGCTGCTGAAACGCGGCCTTTCCAGCACGATAGAGGAGCTGCTTATGAGCGCGGAGTACATCATGGCGGGGGGAAACGCGCAGGTCATCCTCTGCGAGCGCGGCATTCGTACATTCGAATCCTACACCAGAAATACGCTGGACCTGTCCGCCGTACCGGTAATTAAGCAACTTTCGCACCTTCCTGTTATCATCGATCCAAGCCATGCCACAGGAATTTCCCACCTGGTGCGCCCAATGTCCCTGGCGGCTGTCGCCGCGGGCGCGGACGGCCTGATCATTGAAGTGCACAACGATCCCGCGCACGCGCTGTGTGACGGCCCGCAGTCCATTACACCGGCGGCGTTCCGCGAGGTATCCAGGGCGGTACAGCTTGTATTTGAGGCCGTTCGGGCCGGAAAGCAGGAATAATATGGTTATTGGAATCGTTGGGTTGGGGCTGATTGGCGGCTCGTTTGCAAAGGCGTTAAAATCGCGTACCGCGCACCATGTGCTGGGCCTGGACCGCGACAAGGCGGTCGAAAGGCGGGCGCTTGAGGAGAATATGCTGGACGGACGATTGGATGACGCGTCGATTGCGCAGTGTGACCTGCTTTTGGTCGCGTTGTATCCGCAGGCGGCAATTGAATTTATAAAGAGGCAGGCGGAGCGGATCAAAAAGGGGGCCTGCGTGGTGGATCTGTGCGGTGTAAAGCGGCCGGTTTGCAGTGAAATTCATCCGCTAGCCAGAGAAAACGGATTTACCTTTGTCGGCGGTCACCCTATGGCGGGGAGCGAGCGTTCCGGATATGCGGCCGCGAAAGCGGATTTGTTTGCGGGCGCCTCCATGATCCTCACACCCCAGCTGGATGAAGCAGAATCAGTGCGCAAAGCGCTGGAACCGTTTTTCTTGAGTATCGGGTTCGGCTGCGTACATATCACGGATCCCGCGGAGCACGACCACATGATCGCCTATACGTCGCAGTTGGCGCACGTGCTGTCAAGCGCCTATGTGCAAACGCCCTCCGCGCTGCGGCATAAGGGTTTTTCCGCCGGCAGCTTCAAAGACATGACGCGCGTGGCGACGCTGAACGAAGATATGTGGACGGAGTTATTCATGCTAAACCGGGACCATCTCGCCGATGAGTTGGAAGCGCTGTGCGGGCGGCTGGCAGCTTACAGCAGCGCCCTGCGCGCGCAGAATGATAATGCGCTGAAAAGTTTACTGCACAAGGGCTGTGAATACAAAGCGCAGATTACACGGGAAGAGGGGCGCGGAAATGCAGAGAATTGACGTTGAAGCCGGGCGGCCTTATCCGGTGCTTATCGGACGGGGGCTTTTATACCAGGCGGGACAGATTGCGGCAAAGCTCAGTTCCCTCGGGCTGCTGGCGCTCATCGTTGACGAGCATGTGGCAGAGCACTACTCAAAACAGGTTACTCAGTCCTTTCAGCAGGTGGGGTACCGGGTGATCGAATATCGCTTTGCGCCGGGCGAATGCGCCAAAAGCATGGAGCGGTTATCGTCGCTGCTGGAATTTCTGGCGGAGAACGGATTCAGCAAAAGTGACCGGATAGCGGCGCTGGGCGGCGGCGTAACCGGAGACCTCGCGGGGTTTGCCGCCGCAGTGTACCAGCGTGGCATTCCCTATATCCAGCTGCCCACCTCGCTGCTCGCCGCGGTAGACTCCTCCGTTGGGGGGAAGACGGCGGTCAATCTCAGCGCGGGGAAGAATCTGGCAGGCGCGTTCTGGCAGCCGGAGGTTGTCATCTGCGATTGCGACACGTTTGCGACGCTGCCCCGCGAAGAGCTTATTTCCGGCGCGGCGGAGTGCCTGAAATACGCGATGCTGGGCGATGAAGCGCTGCTGCGCCGCATGACTCGGGAAGGGCTGGATCTGGCGTGGGAGGGCATTGTGGCCTCCTGCGTGCGGCAAAAAGCGGAGCTTGTGCGACAGGATGAGCAGGACAGCGGCGTACGGCAGTTGCTGAATTTTGGGCACACCGTCGGGCACGCCGTTGAGAACCTGAGCGGCTACACGGTTCGCCACGGAGATGCCGTGGCCATCGGCATGCTGGTAATCACGTGCGCGGCGCAGCGCATGGCGATCTGCGGTTCGGGCACGGCGGAGCAGTTGAGAGAAGCGCTGCAAGCGCTCGATTTGCCCGTGCGCTGCCCCTATTCCGCGGAGGAGCTCGCACAGGCCGCGCTGGGCGACAAAAAGCGGCGCGGCGATCAGATCACGCTGATTCTGCCCCGGAAAATCGGCGAATGTATGCTCTATCCGGTAAAAACGTCGGCGCTTGCATCCATTATCCAAATGGGTTTGGAGGCGTAATATGCGTGTTGTGTGTAGCCCTGCGCCCCTGCAAGGATGCTTGCAGGCGATCCCCTCCAAGTCCGACGCGCACCGTGTTCTGATCGCCGCAGCGCTGGCAGATGGGCCGACGCGCGTGCGCATGCCGGGGTGGGGTGGCGAGGACATTGCGGCCACCCTCCGGTGCCTGCGTGCTCTGGGCGCGGACTTTGTCCGTGAAGAACATTGCCTGAAGGTGGAGCCGCTGCGCAACTGCCCGGACAGCCCCGTGCTCGATTGCGGGGAGAGCGGTTCGACACTGCGCTTTCTGCTGCCTGTTGTGGCGGCGCTCGGGTGCGGCGCCGTCTTTACGGGTGCAGGGCGCTTGCCGCAGCGGCCGATCGGGCCGCTTCTGGACGCGTTGTGCGGCGCGGGGATTCGGTTTGACGGAGACCACCTGCCGCTGCGCCTGTCCGGCAAGCTGCAATCGCGGGAGTATTGGCTGCCGGGGCAGGTAAGCTCTCAATTCATCACGGGCTTGCTCCTGGCGCTCCCACTGCTTCAAAAGGGCGGTGCGGTCGCTCTGGGGCAGCCGCTGGAATCCGCCGGGTACGTCGGGATGACGCTAAAGGTGCTCCGCCGGTTTTCGGTGGAGGTGGAGACGTCAAACCGGCAATATCGCATTCCGCCCGGCCAAGGCTACCGCACGCCCGGAGAGGTCGAGATCGAGGGCGACTGGTCCAACATGGCCATTTTCCTCGCGGGAGGCGCGCTTGGCGGTTCCGTATGCTGCTCGGGCTTATCCCCTTTCTCCGCGCAGGGCGACAAGGCTGTCATCGAGCTTCTCAGCGCGATGGGCGCAATCGTGTCTTGTACGCAGGACAAGTTTTGTGTCGCGTCCGGAACATGGAAACCGGCGTGCGATATTGACGTGCGGGATATTCCGGACCTTGTGCCGGTTCTGGCAGCGGTTGCCGCCTTTGCACCGGGCGAGACGTGCTTTGTCCATGCGGCACGCCTGCGGCTTAAGGAGAGCGACCGGCTGCGCACAACCGCCCAAATGGTGTGCGGGTTGGGCGGGCAGGCGCATGTTGCCGGAGAAGAACTGCATGTACGGGGTGCGGGAACACTGCCGGGCGGATGTGTTGACAGCGCGGGCGACCACCGGATCGTGATGGCCGCAGCCATCGCCGCCGCATACTGCCGGGGAGAGACCATGATTGTCGGGGCGGAGGCGGCGAACAAGTCCTATCCGACGTTTTTCGAAGATTATCAAAAGCTGGGAGGGATCTATCGTGTCGTCAATTCTGGGTAATACGCTAAAGGTGTCCGTCTTTGGCGAATCGCACGGCGCTGCGATCGGCGTGGTAATCGACGGGCTCCCGGCGGGCGAAGCCGTCGATTTGGAGGCCTTGCAGGCCTTTCTGAACCGCCGCGCGCCGGGCAGGAACGACCTGTCCACGCAGCGAAGCGAAGCTGACGTCCCACGGATTCTCTCAGGCCTGCCGGATGGGATAACCTGCGGCACGCCGCTGTGCGCGGTGATTGAAAACGGGGACACACGCTCGAAGGACTATGGGGCGCTGTACGATACGCCCCGGCCCTCACACGCCGATTATGCCGCGCACATGCGCTACCGCGGGCACCAGGATATGCGCGGCGGCGGGCATTTTTCCGGCAGGCTCACGGTGCCGCTCTGCGTGGCGGGCGGCATTGCGCTGCAGCTGCTCGAACGGCGCAAGGTCACACTCGGCGCGCACATTGAACGTATTGGATCGGCGGCGGATTGCCGGTTTGAGCCGGTCCATCTCACGCCGGAAGAGATACGCGCACCGTCGAGACGCGCTTTTCCGGTCTTGGATGAAGCGGCGGGTGAGGCAATGATGCAGGAAATCCGGTCGGCTTCGGCGGACGGGGACAGTGTGGGCGGCGTGATCGAGTGCGCGGCGGTGGGTTTGCCCGCGGGCATCGGCGACCCCATGTTTGACGGTCTGGAAAACCGCTTGTCCGCGGCGGTCTTTGGGATTCCCGCTGTACGGGGCATTGAATTTGGCAGCGGCTTTGCCGCGACGCAGATGCGTGGCTCCTTGCATAACGACCCGTATGAAATCCGCGATGGGGCCATCGTCACACGGAGCAATCATCACGGCGGGATTTTGGGAGGGATTACCACGGGTATGCCGCTGATTTTTCGCGCCGCGTTCAAACCGACGCCGTCAATCGCCAAGCAGCAAAGAACCGTGAACATCCGGACAGCAGAGGAGACGGATCTCGAGATCACAGGCCGGCACGATCCCTGTATTGTGCCGCGCGCCGTCCCTTGTATCGAGGCGGTTACAGCGCTGGTGTTACTTGAATTTATGTTAAGGGGAGAGAACAATTAGTATGGATATACAGAAATTGCGCGCTGAGTTTGACGCGCTGGATGATCAGCTCACGGAGTTGTTCTGCAAGCGCATGCGGTTGAGCGCGGAGATGGCGGCGCTCAAGAAGCAAGAAGGGCTGAAAACGCTGGACCGCGAACGCGAGCGCGAAATCCTCGCGCGAGTCTGCAATCAGGCGGGAGAGGGGCTCGATATGTATACGCGAATGCTGTACTCCTTCCTGTTTGACCTGAGCCGCGCGTACCAGACGACCTTGTCCGGTGTGGAGACCGAGCTGACGCGGCAGATCAGCCGGGCTGTGTCACAGGCCAATTGGCAGTTTCCGCGCCGCGGAACAGTCGCTTGCCAGGGCGTGGAGGGCGCCTATTCCCAAATGGCCTGCGACAAGCTCTTTGCGATGCCGGACATCATGTATTTCCGCGGGTTTGAGGGCGTGTTCCAGGCTGTTGAGAAGGGGCTGTGCGAGTTTGGCATCCTGCCGATCGAGAACAGCTCCAACGGTTCCGTCAACAGCGTGTACGATTTGATGCGCCACTACAAGTTTCACATTGTGCGCAGTATCCGCCTTCACATAAGCCACAACCTGATGGCGCTGCCTGGCGTACCGCTTTCGGACATCAAGGAGGTTTTCTCCCACGAGCAGGCCATCGGGCAGTGCAGTGAGTTCCTCAACCAGCACCCCGAAATCCAGGTGACCATCTGCGAGAACACGGCGGTTGCGGCAAAACTGGTGGTCGAGTCCGGCCGACGGGACGCCGCCGCGCTGTCATCGCAAAACTGCGCGCGCCTGTACGGACTTGAGATCCTCTCGAATCGGGTTCAGAACAGCGATAACAACTATACACGCTTCATCTGCATCGCCAAGGACTTGTCCATCTACCAGGGCGCGGATCGGATCAGCCTCATGCTGTCCGTCGAGCACACGCCGGGTGCTTTGTTTCGCATGATCGCGCGCTTTGCGGCGCTGGGGCTCAACCTGACGAAGCTTGAGAGCAGGCCAATTGCGGGCCGGGATTTCGAGTTCCTGTTCTATTTTGACCTGGAGGCATCTGTTTGGTCGGAGGATGTGGTGCGCCTGCTCGGCGAGTGCTCTGCTTCCGATGAATTCTTTGTCTTCCTTGGCAGCTACAGTGAAATAAGGTGAGAAGTTATGCGGTATGGGCTTCTGGGTGAAAAGCTTGGGCACAGCCATTCCCCGCTGATCTATGAGCTAGCCGGCCTGTCCGGTTATCAGCTCTTCGAGCTGCCGCCGGACGAGGTGGAGGGATTTATACGCGGTGGAAATCTGGCCGGGCTCAACGTTACTATCCCCTATAAGAAAAAGGTACTGCCTCTTTGCGATATCCTGTCCGACGAAGCGCGGCGTTTGGGTAATGTCAACACGCTGCGGTGGGATGATAAGGGGAAGATTCACGGCTACAACACCGACTATGCGGGCTTTCTTTATATGCTGCAACGTGCCGGTATAGTTCTCACGGGCAGGAAAGTGCTGGTGTTGGGGACTGGCGGCGCGGCGCAGACTGCGGCGTTGGCCGCACAGGATTTGGGTGCTTGTTCCGTGGTGCAGATTTCCCGCACAGGCAGCGATAATTACAGCAACCTGGATCGCCACGCCGACGCGCAGATCCTTGTCAACGCGACGCCTGTTGGTATGTACCCAAGTTCGGAGGAATCACCGATATCTCTGGATCGCTTCCCTAAGCTTGAGGGTGTGGCGGACCTGGTCTACAACCCGTTGCGCACGCGGCTTTATATGGATGCGCGGGAGCGCGGCATTCCCTGCACGGGCGGACTTTCCATGCTCGCGGGTCAGGGCTGTGCGGCGGCTGAGATTTTTCTCGGGCAAAAGTTGCCGGAGAGTGAGACCCCGCGCATCTATGCGGCGCTGCTGCGAAAGGTAGAGAACATTGTTCTGGTGGGGATGCCGGGCAGCGGCAAAAGTATACTGGGAAAGATGCTTGCGGAAAGACTCAAGCGAAGGCTGCTCGATACGGACGAGATCATTAATGCGCAAGCGGGGCGCAGCCCCGCCGAGATTATTGAGCAGGATGGAGAAGCGTTGTTCCGCAAGATCGAGTCCGCCGTGCTGCGGAACGCGGCAAGAGAGATCGGCATTGTGTTGACGACGGGCGGCGGCGCGGTATTGAGCCATGAAAACCGCGTCTCGTTGCGGCAAAATGGCCGCGTATACTGGCTGCGGCGGCCGTTAGAGCAGCTTGCGCGCGAGAACCGTCCACTCTCAAAAAACTTGCCCGCATTGTATGCAGCTCGCCGTCCAATTTATGAAGCTGTCTCGGATTGTGCTGTGGACTTTTCCGAAGACATGGATTGGACGCTTCAGCAAGTACTGGAGGAGTTCGATGAATATACTGGTGCTCAACGGTCCTAACTTAAACTTGCTCGGCACACGGGAACCCGATATCTACGGCAAGCAGACATACGCAGATTTGGAACAAACTATACGCGCTTACTGCGCGCAGCATGGAATCGGGGTGGAGATCCGGCAAACTAACTATGAGGGCGTGCTCATTGATTGGATTCAGGATGCCGTCGGGCAATTTGACTGTATCGTGATTAATCCAGCCGCCTACACGCATACAAGTGTTGCGCTGCTAGACGCGGTAAAAGCTGTGGGGATTCCAACCGTGGAGGTACATTTGAGCGACCCCTATACGCGCGAGGAGTTCCGCCGGATTTCCTACATCCGGGACGCGTGCATCGCCACTGTGAAGGGAAAGGGGTTTGCGGGGTATCTGGAAGCGATCGATTTGCTTCGCGGGCTGCTGAAGTAACAAGAGGGTGTTTTGTCTTGACCTTAATATTCTTAACAGGAGTTCCATACATTTAACTACAGTTCCACTTCCTGCGCCCGGCCCCGCTTCACCTGCGGCTCATCCCGCAACACGGTTTCCACGCAGCGTCGGATGACTTCAGCGTTTCGGACTTCCTCTTTCAGCCGGGCATAATTGACATACAGGGATTGCCGCTCGGCAGTGAGCTTCGCATGCTCCGCTTGCCACGTTCTCCGGGGGATGTCGGTGCGCCCGTTCAGCACGGGCTTCAAATACTGTTGTGCAGCTTCATACAGGGCCAAACCCGTGCGATTGCGCTCATAAAAGTCGGTCTGATACTTGGGCTTGACCTGGTTGTATTGCTTGTAAAGCGCACGATGCTCAACGTAATTATCCGCATGACGGATATGCTCGTCCAGCGTTTTCAAGCGGCGCTCCACCTTCTTCAGTCCGTCGGATATGCCGCCCACCTGCCCGTACATCTCCGTCACCTTGTCGCGCAGGCCGTTCAGGTCGGCAAGGTTGTGTTGCTGCACAAAGGCCACGGCTTTCGCAAAGGTTTTGAGGTCGGAAATCTTCTGGCGGCGGGTCTTTTCCTCCGGCTTCTCCAATATGCCGGTGAGGACATCCGCAAAGCTGATGGATGGGATAGGATGGGATACGGCGGCCTCGGCCAGCAGTTCATCCAATCCCGTTTTCAGCTTGTTGATGCGGGCGCGAAGCTGGCGAAGCATGTTATTGTCAAGCTGCACCTGCCGGTTGATGTCCCCGCGTTCGGTGCGGATGCCGCGCTTCTCCATCTGGAACGCCGCGACGCCCAAATGCACGGTGGGAATCTGTTCCACACCCTGCCGCTCATAGCTGCGGTGGTCGATGCGCTCGGCCACGCCCGCCTGCTCCAGCGCTGCGTTGACCGCTTCGGCCCAGCCAGCCCGCCAAACCTCAGCCTTGCCCTGATCGTTCCAGTCGGTGGCGTCCACCTTGCGGGTCTTGAACGCGCCGCTGGGGAGAAGGATGCGTTGGCCGTTGTTGTCAAGGATGTATTCCTTGCGTGACTTCGCCGCCCAGCTTCCGTCCTGCTCAAATGGCCGCATGGTCAGCATAATATGGGCATGAGGGTTCCCGTCGTTTTTGTCGTGAATGCAAATGTCCGCGCACATCCCGGCGGAAACAAAATGCCGCCGGCAATATGCGCGGACAAGTTCTTGGTTCTGCTCCGGCGATAACTCCACCGGCAGGGCCAGTTCGATTTCACGGGCAAGCTGCGAGTTGCAATTTTTCTCTATCTCTTCCACTGCGTTCCAAAGAGTAGAGCGGTCTGCGTATTCTAGCGGGGCATTGTCAGGCAACAGGATTTCCGCGTGGGCCACGCTACCCTTGCGTGTGTAGTCATGGATTGCACCGTCGTACTGGTTGGTAATTTTCTCGCCCGCCCGGTACGCCGCCGCCGCGACAGCGGACTTGCCCTTGCCCCGGCTGATGATTTTAATGCTTAAATGATAGATGGCGATGGTGGGCCTCCTTCCTCGCGCTGGGCGCGAAATAGAAA
>Ga0123333_10000446_pt1 | contig 46480 bp, 43 predicted proteins | sample BioC12SIPDNA_3_FD_89957 | JGI IMG/M metagenome (GOLD analysis project Ga0123333, IMG submission 89957) | Anaerobic biogas reactor microbial communites from Washington, USA - Biogas_R2_B C12 SIP DNA | ecosystem: Engineered > Bioreactor > Anaerobic > Unclassified | place: Washington, USA...
AGGTCTGCACCCACGAAGCCCGGCGTCCCGCGCGCAATCGTCTCCAGGTCCACGGCCGGCTCCAGCGGCTTGCCCCGCACGTGCACCTTCAGGATCTGCTCGCGACCCTTCATATCCGGCCGGTCCATCACCACCTGCCGGTCGAATCGCCCCGGCCGCAGCAGCGCCGGATCCAGAATGTCCGGCCGGTTCGTCGCCGCAATCAGGATCACGTTCGTATCCGTATCGAAACCGTCCATCTCCACCAGGATCTGGTTCAACGTCTGCTCGCGCTCATCGTGGCTGCCGCCCAGCCCCGCCCCGCGCTGCCGCCCCACGGCATCGATCTCATCGATGAAGATGATGCACGGCGAGTTGCGCTTCGCCTGCTCGAACAGGTCGCGCACGCGCGACGCACCCACGCCCACGAACATCTCGACGAACTCCGAGCCGGAAATGGAGAAGAAGGGCACGCCGGCCTCCCCGGAGATCGCCTTGGCCATCAGCGTCTTGCCCGTGCCGGGCGGCCCCACCAGCAGCACACCCTTCGGAATGCGCGCCCCGAGCGAGGCGAACTTCTGCGGCTCCTTGAGAAATTCGACGACCTCCTGCAGCTCCTGCTTGGACTCGTCCGCACCGGCCACGTCTGCAAAGGTCACGGTGGGCTTGTCGCCCGTGAACACGCGCGCCTTGCTCTTGCCGAAGCTGAAGGCCTGGTTGCCCGCACCCTGCGCCTGCCGCATCAGGAAGATGAAGAAGCCGGCCAGGAGCAATACAGGCACGATTGAGATGAGCAACGGAGCCATGCTAACCCACATGCTGGGCGCCTTGACCACGATTTCGATTGGGTCGGGCCCCTCACCCAACTTCTCCTCAGAGACACCCAGGTTTCGCAGGGTCTCGACGATGCTCCCGGCGTCTTCCTTCCGTGACTGAACCACGCTATCATCCGTCAACTCGATGGTCAGGTCCTGGCCGCTCACGGTGATGCGTTCGATGCGGCCTTCGTTTGCAAGCTGCGCCACCCGGCCGATGTCGACGACCGGCAAGCTCTGGTTGTTGCGCAGCAGGGTCGAGACCAGGAAGGCAATCAGGATCATCAACAGGAATATGTAAAGCGCGTTGTTACGCACCGACTTCATATTGTTCATTTAGTGAGAAACTCCTCAGGGCCGCACATCGATGCTGATGCACCGGCAGCCATCTACCCGCAGTTTAACATACGGGCCGCGCTGCGTCAAAGCGTTTCGTAAGCGCGGTGCATTATGTGCTAATTATCGCGCACCCCATGAAGATTCTACCGTAGTTGGGGTTCCTGTGGGGTCGCCCCCAGGCAGGGGGGTTATCGTCGGTTCACCTTTTCAGATACTCAGCCATATCCACCACGCGCTTTTCGTGACGGGCCTGCTCTGCAGCGAACACCATCAGGTGCGTCTCCAGCGACTCTGCCGGCCCCGAGAGGATCAACGCCGGATCATTCCGGAGCAGCGCGGCAACAAAGCAAGTCATCAGCCCCAGGTCGCCGCCGCCATGCCCGCTCAGGATGGAACCATCACTGGCAGTGCCCACGTCGAACCGCTCCGTGTGGTCCGTCAAGAAGTCGTACACCTCGATATATCTCCCGTCGCCGTAGAGCTCGCCGCGCGTGCCGAAGATGCGCGTCTCACGATCGCGCTTGCTGCTGAACGCAGTCATGGTGAAGGAAGCGGTCGCACCACCTTCGAACTGCATGTTGACCACCTGGTGATCCACGACATCGTTGTCACACGCGTACACGCACCGGCCATAGGGCCCCGTGCGCAGCGCCTCTGTCACACCCGCCTCAGTCACATCGGAGGTGAGGGCGCTCAGCGGCCATCCCGTCTCTCCGCTGCGGGCACGCTGGAGGTAGATCCTGGCTGCGGAATAGGGGCAGGTGGGCTCGACCGTGCATTCCAGGCATCGATCGGCTGCGCCCTGCGGCCGGTTCTCGGGGCGGAAGTGGACCAGGCTGCCGAAAGACGAGATCTGCGTGCAGCGCTTGTCCATGATGTGGAGGATCCAGTCCAGGTCGTGGCATGACTTGGCGAGCAACATGGGAGAGGATTCCTGCTCATTGCGCCAGTTGCCGCGCACGTACGAGTGTGCCTGGTGCCAATATCCGACCGGCTCCAGATGTTGAATGCTGATGATCTCGCCAAGCCGCCCCGAGGCAGCGATCTCCTTGACCTTCCTGGTATAGGCCGTATAGCGCATCACGTGACAGACCGCGAACAGCTTGCCGCTGGCCTGCGCGGCGGCAACGATCCGGCGGCAGTCCTCCGCATTCGGCGCCATCGGCTTCTCAAGCAGGATGTGATAACCCAGCCCGGCGAAGCGGACGGCCGGCTCCGCGTGCAGGGCGTCGGGCGTGGCCACGATCACGGCATCGGCGAACCTGGGGCGCTCGGCCGCGTCCCGCCAGTCCGCGAAGACGTTTCCGGCTGGGACGCTGTGCCGGTTGGCAAGCTGCATCCGGCGATGCTCGCTCGGGTCAGCAACGCCCACAACCTTCACCTGGTCGGGATGAGCAAGGGCGTACTCCGCGTAACCGGCGCCTCGTATGCCGGCGCCGACAACAATCAGGGTGATCGGGGTCATGGGCGTACCTGTGACACAGCCAGCCAGCGGACCTGGTATCCCGCCAGCTCAACTCGCGGCACGCCTGCTGTTGAGACGTGCATGTCAGGATCCAGCAGGTCAGAGTAGACGGCTTCAGCGGGCGCGCCGCCGAGGCCAGGCCCGAGATGTACGATCTGCGGTTCCGGCGAGACGTTGACGAGGCACAGCACCGGCCTTCCCGCACCTGGCGGAACCCGCAGAATCGCCAGGACCGCCGGGCCGAGGTCGAGCACCTGCTGGGTGCCCAGCGGGTGAAATGCGGGCTCCCCCCGGCGCAGCCGCAGCAACGCGCGATAGTTGTGGAATACGCGGCCGGCATGCCCGTCCGGGTCAGCGAGTGCTGCCTCGAGCGCGCTGCGGTCGAACTTCTCGCGGTTCAGGGAGCGCGCGCGCCCGCTTTGTGCGAAACACGATTGGCAGTTGCGGGAGCCGAACAGACTGTGCACGTAGATGCCCGGCACGCCAGCCAGGGAGAGCAAGATCGCTTGCGAAGCCAGGAAACGGCGCACGTCGATCTCGATGTCCGGATCGGCCGGATCATTGAGGAAATCGTAAAGGGTGATGTTCAGCTCGTAGACGCTGGCAGAGCCGTCGGGATTGGCCTTGTACGAGACCTGTCCGCCGTGAGCGAGGGTGCAGTCCACCAGCCCCTGCACCGCGGTCTCAGGAAGGATGCCGCGCGCAGGCACCACGCCGATGCCATCGTGCGACGCAATGAAGTTGAAGAAGGTGGCCCCAGCTGAAGGCGGCTTGAGCGTTGCGGCCCACCTGCTGAGGTAAGACGCATCTCCCGTCTGCAGTGCATGGAGTGTGAGCGGCGCGAGGGAGAAGTTGTACACCATCTGGGCTTCATCGGTGCCGCCCGTCTCCGGGAGAGGTGCGCCGAAGTAACTGATGTTATCTTCATGCGGCACATTCGTCTCGGTGATCAACAGGACGCCGGGCGCCACGGCGTCGAGAACTGCCCGCCACAGCTTCACAACCGCGTGCGCCTGAGGCAGGTGGATGCAAGGCGTGCCGGTCGTCTTCCACAAATAGGCAATCGCGTCGAGGCGAATGATCTCCGCGCCCTGGGAGACGTAATGCAGCAGTACATCCGTCATCTCCAGGAGCACCTGGGGATTGGCATAGTTGAGGTCGATCTGGTCTGTGCTGAAGGTGGTCCAGACGTGGCGCAGGCCATCGGCCGTCTCCACGGGTGTCAACAGGGGCAGCGCGCGCGGCCGCACGACCTGCGAGAGATCCAGGGTGGGATCGACGGTGATGAAGTAGTCGCGATACGGTGCCTCCCCGCGTCGAAACCCCGCAAACCACTCGCTGTGCTGGGAGACATGGTTGGCAACGAAATCAAACATCAGGCGATAGTGCTCGCCCAGAACGGCGACATCATCCCAATCCCCGAGATTTGGATCAACCTTCAGATAGTCGATCACCGAAAAACCATCGTCCGATGAGTATGGAAAGCAGGGCAGGATGTGGACGCCACTGATCGCGCCGCTGAGATGCCGGTCAAGGAAGGAAGCCAGCGTCTGCAATGGCGAGCGCCCCGGCTCCGAAATCTGGTCACCGTAGGTAATCACGATCGCGTCGCGCTCGGTCAGCCTTTCAGTCACCGGACGCGTCGCTTCCTCTGCCAGTCTCGGATGCCGGGCGCGAAAGGCATCCAGCCGCGCGGCCAGGGCCTGCCAGGTTTGCCTGGCGCTCTCTTCCTCATAGATGGAAGAAAGCAGCTGGGTGATTCGTGTGTTGGGATCGCTCATTCGTCTCCTCACTGGACTGGGACGCTCACACGGTCTGCTCGCCGTACAGCACGTCGATCAACAGTGCGGCCGTCCATGAGAAGACCTCAGCACCGTATCCCGCACCGGTTTCCGGGTTGAAGTACTCCCGGAAATCCCCGACACGGGGCAGATCGATGATGGCCGAGCGCAGCGCAGACGCGTGTTCGTCATAACCGTATGCCTGGAGGCCGTGCATCAAGAGCCAATTCATCTGGATCCAGACAGGCCCGCGCCAGTAGCGCCGGGGCGAGTAATCCGGTGCAAACCGGTCGTAACTGGATGCGGGGAACCCGCTGCGCTCCTCACCCGTCGACAGTCCGAACGCGGGGCTGCCCAGGTAGGCGAGCATTCTTTCGGCACGCGCGGCGTCCGGGATGCCGGCAAAGAGCGGCGTGAAGCCTGCCAGTGCAGGCACGGGGACCGGCATGCGGGCTGCCAGATCATAGTCGACGTAGAGCCGGCGGCTCTCGTCCCACAGCTTAGCGTCGATTGCCGAGGCCGTCCTCGCCGCGCGCGCTTTGAACGGTTCGGGATCCGCACCGATCAGTTCGGCAAGCTCTGCCATGTCCTGTTCGGCGCGGCAAAGCAGGGTGTTGAAGAGGACATCCTGAACCAAAAACGGACAGCCTTCCCGGTAGATGCGTCCCTCGTCGTAGTTGCGCTGCCGGAAGAAGTCTACCAGGAAGATATAGCAGTCGTAGTCGGCGTCCAGCGGCCGCTCGGCCGGATCCACGGCGCGCGTGTCGGCGCGCTGGTAAGGAGGAATTTGCTCGGGCCGCAGCGCCATGCGGGTCAGGACCGGATCCCACAGGGGCGAGTTGTCCTGGCCCGATTCCCAGGGATGGCAGATGTAAACCAATCCTTCGCCATGCGGATCGCGCTCCCGGTAGAGGAAGTCGTGCCAGGCAGACAGCTTCGGAAACAGCTCGGCCACGTATCCCAGGGCTCGCGATGGGTCCGGCGCATGACGATAGGTGTGGAGTACGGCGGTCGCGTGCACCGGCGGCTGCACGATGCCCGTCGTGTGGTGGCTGGATGGCGCATGTGGGCTGCGCTCGATCTGCCAGAAGGCAGGGCCGGGGAAGTAGGGCGCCGCAGGATCAGCTTCATGGAAGACGATGTGCGGCACGCGTCCATCGGACCATTGCGCGGCAAAAAGGGCGCGAAGTTCCTCCTCCGCGCGGTGCTGATCGAAGCGGCTATACCCCACGGCGATGAAGGCCGAGTCCCACGACCACTGGTACGGGTATTGGCGCAGCGCGGGCACGGTGAAGCTGCCCCGCCAGTTGGCATCCAGCACCGCTCGGGCGCGTCGCAGCAAATCGAGCCGGTCGTCAGGCGTCAGTCTCATGAATGTCAAGCCTCCAATAGTGATTCCAGCAGCGGCGTTACGGCCTCAAGCGAGTAGTGTTGGCGTGCCAGGTGGTAGTTCCACTCCACCATGCGCCGCCGCCGCACAGGATCGGCGATCGCCTCGATCACCGCATCGACGGTCTCTTGCGTCACAGCCGCCAGGTTTTCGGGATCGCCGCCTGCGTCGATCTCCACCAGGTCGAAGCCCATGGGACCGATGTCGGCCGCGTAGACCGCGTAACGGTTCACCAGCGCGGGCAGGCGGAAATAGAGCGCCTCCAGCAACGCGTTGCCGAAGCCCTCGATCAGACTGGGATACGTCACGAAGTCCGCGTGCAGGTACGCATCCCAGAGCGAGTAGATCTTCTGCCCTCCTCGCCAGCTTGCCTCCGGAGCAAAACGATCGGCCGCATAGATCAGGGGCACCCCGGCGCGCTGCGCCTGATCCTGGATCCTGCCCAGGTACTCCAGCCCCTCGTCGCCGGCCTGGTGGGTCAGCACCAGGACCGGTTCCTTGCCCAGCAGCCGTGGCCGGACGGCAGGCTCCCGCAGCCGTCTCACCAGCTCGATGGCCAGCTCGATGCCCTTGCGCGGGATGATGCGCGTGGGCTGCAGGATCAGCAGCTGATCGTCACCCAGACCCAGCACACCGCGCAGATCTACGTTGAACAGGGTGAGACCGGGCGCGGCTGTGGCAAAGTCGAAAACATTCGGCAGCAGAACAGCCTCGATGCCGCGCCGCTTGCGCAGTTCGGTCTGCGCCAGCGAGTTGATCGACAGATGGCGAATCGAAGGCAACGCGGGAGGAAAGCAGCGCTCCAGGATATCGGGGATGCAGTTGACCGCAAAACGCTCGCGCTCCCAGGCAAGGTCGTGGTTGTGCGCCAGGACGCGCATGCCGGTTTCAGCGATGAAGCCGGTCAGGGCCACGCCCAACGGCACATGCATGGGAATCGCCAGCGCGTTCTGCACAGACAGCACATCGACGCGCTGCTCGTCCACAAAGCGGCCGATGGCCTCCTGAAGCAGGCCGGCCATCGCCGCGATGCGTTCATGCAGATCGGGCGCCGCCTCGGTCGTCCCGAAGCTGTGATCGTGAATCCAACGAGCTTCGGGATGCGCGAAGTGCATGGGGGGCACAAGCTGGCCCGGCGTGCGCGCTTCGTCCAGCTCGCCGGCGCAGTAGCAGCAATCATGGCCCAGCCGGCGCAGGATCGTTGCGAGCTTGGCAATCTCCAGCGACACGCCATCCGTGCCCGCGATGCGCGTTGAGATGAAGCCGATGTTCATGGCGGCAACCCTCTAGCTCGGGTACAGCGCCCGCTTCGTGTCCGGATCGATCCACCGGATGTGGTCGGCCGGGAAGCGCAGCCAAACGTTGGCATCGGCCTTGGTTTCGAAGGTCGGATGGGTGGAAACCTTGATCCGGTGCCCGCCGAATGCTACGGTCAGCAGGTTCTGCGAACCCAGAGGCTCCACCACCAGCACCGTGGCCTTCAAAGCATCTTCAGCCGGGCTGGCAAGCGTCTCCATGTTCTCCGCGCGGATGCCTACCACGATCGGTTTGCCGTCGTAGCCGGAAAGCAGCGGCTGCATCTGCGGCTGGGGCGTTAGGGTGAAGTCACCGACCTGCACGACGGTGCGGCCGTTCTGCCGCTGCACCTGCCCCTCCATGAAGTTCATGGGCGGCGTTCCGATGAAACCCCCGATGAACTGGTTGGCGGGATAATCGTAGATCGTGGTGGGCTGGTCCACCTGCTCGATGATCCCATCCCGCATGACCGCAATGCGGTCGCCCATGCTCATCGCCTCGATCTGGTCATGTGTCACGTAAATGGTGGTCGCGCCCAGCTCGGCCAGCAGCCGTTTGAGCTCGGCCCGCATCTCCAGTCGCAGGAGCGCATCAAGATTGCTCAGGGGCTCATCCATCAACAACACCTGCGATTGCATGGCGATGGCACGCGCCACGGCCACGCGTTGGCGCTGGCCGCCGCTCATCTTGGATGGATAGCGGTCCAGCATCTTCTCGATATGGAGCAGCTCCGCAGCCCGCCCGACACGACGTTGGATTTCGGCCTTGTCCATCTTCTGCATGCTCAGACCGAAGGCGATGTTGTCGAACACTGTCATGTGCGGAAAAATGGCGTAGCTCTGGAACACCATCGAGATGCCCCGCTCGCGGGGGGGCAGGTAGGTGACTTCCCGGCCACCGATGCTGATCCGCCCCTCGTCGGCCACGCCCAGCCCGGCGATCGCGCGCAACAGCGTGGTTTTGCCGCAGCCGCTGGGGCCGAGCAGCACCATGAACTCACGATCGCCGATCGTCAGGTTGGCGTTGTTGACTGCGACGAAATTGCCAAAGCGCTTCGTCACGTTTTCGATCTTAATCTCAGCCATGCTCGTGCTCCTGTCAGGCTACTTGCTGATCTGTCCCCACATGTTAAACAGATACTTTCGGATTGCGAAGATGAAGATCACCGACGGCACCAACATGAAGAATCCGCCGGCGAATTTGTAAGGCTCGCCCGAGGTCTGCAGCGAGACCAGCACCTGCGCGGGCAGCGTGCGGTTCTGCACCGTCAACACGGTGGCCGCAAAGACCTCGTTCCAGGACATTACGAAGGTGAAGACCGCGGCAGCGGCGATGCCCGGCAGCACCAGGGGCAGCACCACCCTCCGGAACGCTTGAACGGGCGTGCAGCCAAACACCTGCGCGGCCTCCTCCAACTCATACGGGATGCTGGCAAAGACGCTGCCGATCACCAGGATGGTGGTTGGCAGTGTCAGCGCAGTGTGCATCAGGGCCAGGCTGTAGATCTTGTCGTAAATGCCCAGGCTGATGAACGTGACCGCCAGCGGGATGGAGAGGATCACCACCGGAAAGGCGCGCACCGCCAGGATGGAAAGCCGGAAGGCATCGCGGCCCTTGAACAGGTAGCGCGAGATGGCGTAGCCTGCCGGCGCGGCGATCAGCGTCGAGAGCGCCAGGGTGATCGCGGCGACGATCACGCTGTTGATCAGGCCGGGCACGATGCCGTACGAGTTCAGGAAGAACCTCATCGTTTCAAACGAGAAGGGGATGAAGGGGAGCACGGATTTGGGATAGCCGCGCACCGTCTCGGGCGTTGTCAGCGCCATCGAGGCAATGAACCAGATCGGCACCAACACCCAGAGGCAGAGCAGGATGCCTACCACGTAGGTGAAGGCGCGTCCCAGGAGCATACGACGGCGTGCCTTCTCGCGCACAGCAGCCATCTCCGCTGACACCAACGAACCGGAAGCATCGGGCGGGCTGGCGTTGGTCTGAAGAGGATCCTTGACTGTCATTGACCGGCCTCCTCTTGGCTGCGCACCATGCGCAGGTAAAACACGGCGGTGATCATCGAGAGCAGCAAAATGAAACCGGCATACGCAGCAGCTACGTTGAAGTTGCGCAGTTCATAGTACTGGCGATAGGTCTCATTGGCGAGCACGGTGACAACATCGCCGCCAGAGAGCGCGATCACCACGGCAAAGACCTGCAGGGCGAGGATGGTGCGCAGGATGAGGGCTACCTGCAGGCTCGGCTTGAGCATGGGCAGGATCACATGACGCACCCGCTGCCATAGCGACGCACCGAACACTTCGGCCGCCTCCAGCACCTCTTGCGAGATGGCCTGAAGCCCCGAAACCACGATGATCATCACGATGGCCGTGGCACGCCAGACCTCGGCCAGCCAGATGGCAACGATGATCCAATGGCGGGTGTTGGCGGTGAGGAAGGGCTGCGCGCTGCTGATCAGGCCCAACCCCTGCAGGATGCTGTTGAGATAACCGCTTTGCGTGAAGATCGAATACCAGACAATGCCCACGGCCAGATCGGAAGCGGCCAGGGGAATCGCGAAGATGGCAAGGAAGATGGTATTGAACTTCAAGCGGGCCTGGATGACCAGTGCCATGATGATGGCGAGGATGAACTGCACCGGTATGATGATCACCATCAAAAACAGGGTGGTGCCCATCGCAGGCTTGAAGAATCGATCGTTGAGCATGCGCTCGATGTAGACGGTGGTGAACTTGCCGGTGTCGCCCCTATCGATGCGGCCGCTGACATCGTCGTAGACTTGCAGCGCCCGTGATGGCACCCAGCCGGCGACTGTCCGTTCCTCGCTCTGGCCCTCGATGCGGAACCAGGTCTCCAACACCGCCTGTTCCCCGATCGCCACGCTGGCGCCGCCGTCCAGCTTGCCCACCACATCGCTCGTCTCACGGGGTTCGGCATAGATACTGGTCAACGGATCTGCGGTAGCGCCCAGTTTCGTTCGCACGGTGCCCTCGGTCGGCGCGCCCTGCGCATCGGTGGTGCGCACCCGAATGCGGCTCTCAGGCGCCCAACCCGCGACGGGTTTGCCTTCCGGGTCTTGTCCCTCGATTCGAAGCCATGTCTCGGTGAGCACATTTCCGACCAACTCGTCGGGCGCGACTGCGATCCCCTGGCGCTCGAGTAAGCTGATCTGGCTGCCTTGTGGCAGGACGCCGGCCGAGCTGCTTCGCGCAGAGGCCTCCTCGTGCAGCGTCAGCAGCGCCGTCTCGTCCCACACTGCCAGCCGGATGGCGCGCACCATCGGCAGGGCGAAGAAGATGGCGAGATAAATCAGCGAGGGCAGGATCAGCAGATAGGGCGCCCACTGGCGCTTCGGCCGGCCCTTCTTGACCGGCGCGGCAGGTTCAGTTGTCATGGGCTTGCTCCTGTGGAGGATGCCCTCCCCTCCGGTTTCCGGCGGGTCAGTGGACCCCGCCGGAGGCAAGGCTCCGCACAGCTCCCGGCGGATCGCGGACCCGCCGGGAGCGGATTCAGTCGCTAGCGCGGATTCACCTGGCACGGGCCAGTGGAAGCCGGGTCGGGCGCCCAGCAGGGCGCGCCGGTTTCGTTGAGCAGTTTCTGCAGGTTCGCGCCTTCCTCGGTGAGCACCTTGGCGATATCTTCGCCGTTGATCACCGTCCGGTCGTGCGCATTCTTGAAGATCTGGTTGATCTCACCGCCGCGCTCGCCGAGCCCGATCGGCAACAGAGCCGGCAGCGCATTGGCCGCGTTGGCCTGCTTATTGACCGCCTCCAGCTCGATGGCGATGCCTGGCGGCAGTCCTGCGGTATCAACGCCGCCTACCACCGGGTAGAAGCCCAGCTCTTTGAGGATCTTGCCCTGAGTCTCAGGCGTTGACAGATAGTCGATCGCAGCCATAGCGGCGTCGGGATTGGGCGCGGCCTTGGGGATGCCCAGTCCGACAACCACCGGCATGAAGCCCAGGCCGGCCGGTCCGGAGGGAGCGGGGAAGGCCACGAAGTCATCGGGTTTCTCATTGAACGCATTCAGCAAGCGAGCCGTGTGGTCAAAAGCAACCCACACCTCGCCGGCCAGCAGCGGCTCTTGCATGAAGGAGTAGTTGATCGACTGCGGGTGAACATTGGGCCACAGCTCGTCGCGCAGCCAGGTGAGCATTTCCTCGGCTTCAGCACTCTGGAAGTTGGTCACCATGCCGCCGGTGAACGAGGGCCACATGTAGCCCTGCAGGAAACGATGATACAGGCCGGCATGCGGCAGGCCGCACAACGGCTTGCCCTCGCCATCATTGATGGCCTTGCACCAGTCGCTCAGTTGCTGCCAGGTCAGGCTGTCCAGGTTTGCGCCGGACGGCAGGTACTCCAGCGCATCTTTGTGCGCAGCCATGATGTAGGTGGCCTGCATCCAGGGCACGTAGTAGAGGTAGTCCTCCGTGCCAAGCAAGCCGGTCGACAGAAAGGCCGGGGCGAAGTCACGGCTGCCCGAGAGATCATCGACGAGATCGGCCAGGTTAACCATCGCGTCTGTCTTCTGCAGCGGCGGGAAGGTGCCGTGCAGCGCACCAACAAGGTCAACCGTGCCCTTGCCTGCCTGCGCACCGGCAGTGACCAGGTCCAGGAGAGGACCTTCCTCCGATGCGGTGAAATCGAAGCCACCCTCCTTGAGGATGGTGCGGAACTTCTCCTGCTCCTCCACGACATTGAACTGCGTGGAGAAGAACATCACACCCTCTGCGGACGCCTGTGGCGCCACAGTTGGCTCCGGGGCCTTGGTCGGTTCCGGCGCGGCGGCCGGCGCTTCGGTTGACGCCGGTGCAGCGGCTGGCGCTGTAGTCGGGGCAGGAGCTGGCGTCGCAGCGCCGCCGCAGGCGCCCACTAACATCGTAACCGCAACGAGCAGTACAAGGATCGAACGTACTTTCATTGATCTCCTCCGTGAGATGGGGTTGGTTGGTCCAGCGTTGCTTCTTCGCTGCCTGACGGCAGCGGCTTCACACTTTCAGCCGGCATGCACGATCATTCGCTAACTCTCTCCAGCGGCAAATCACCTCCTTGTCCGTCTCCTCCGGCTCGTTCGAACCATCAACGGGGCGCCACGCCGCAGGAATGGCGCACGATCAGCCTGGGTTCCAGCATGACGTGACGGGACAACAAATCCTCGCCCCGAAGAATCTGGATGAGCATTCCGCAGACCATCTTGCCGATCTGGTAGATCGGTTGGTGCACAGTAGTAAGAGGGGGGTGCGAGTGTTCGGCCATGGGAATATCGTCAAAGCCGGTGACCGCGATGTCTTTGCCGACCTCCAGGCCGCGCTCCTGGATCGCGCTCATCGCGCCCAGCGCCATGAGGTCGTTGCACGCGACGATGGCGCTCGGCGGCTTGGGCCGGTCGAGCAGCCGTTCCGCTGCTTCAAAGCCACTCTTCTGGGTAAGGTCCCCGACGACAACATCCTTATCGTCCAATTCGAGCCCGTGCGCTCGCAATACGGCGCGCAGGCCGAACAGACGATGCTCCGCAAACATCAAGTCAGGGGGTGGGGCTATGCAGGCAATGCGGCGATGCCCCAGCCCGAGCAGGTGCTCGCCGATCAGCTTCATGCCAAACGTGCCATCCACACCCACGTAGGGGAAATCCATCTCGCCTTCGATGCGTCCATAGGAAACAAACGGAAAACCGGCTTCCTGGAGATAGTGGATGCGGGGATCCTGGCGCCGCGTACGCACGATGACGAAACCGTCCACCTGGCGGCTTTGCACCTTCTGGCGGTAGACCCGGAGCTCGCCATCGCCGGGCGCCTGGGTCGAAACGAGCAGATCGTAGCCGCGCTCTGCAGCGGCGTTGCCGACGCCGGCCAGGAACTCGACAAAAAAGGGATCAGAAAAGCGTGGGCCGAAGGTGGGGAAAATCAATCCGATGGTATCGGAGCGGCGCTTCTGGAGACGTTGGGCCATGAGGTTGGGCGTGTAGCCCAGCTCTTCGGCGACGCGGCGCACCAGGGCCTTCGTCTCTTCGCTTACATCGTCATAGCCGGCAAGCGCGCGAGAGACCGTAGTAACGGATTTGCCCGTCTGGCGTGCGATCTGCTTTAGCGTTACGGACATCGCCGTCCTCCCGGAAAGCCGAAAACCAAAACGTTTCGGATGTCGATATCCTAAACCAAAACGTTTTGGTTGTCAATAGGTAATTCGACTTTTGAAACAAATTCGTTGTACACTTCGAGCTGTAAACGGCTTGACGAGTTCTGTCTTCCATCGTTTCAGCTGCAGTGAGGGATCCTATGAGCGAAAGTATCGTTCTTGAAGCACCGCGGACCATCGGGTTTGAGGAAGTTGCCGATCGTGCGCTGGAGGCGAACGAGGTGCGTCTGCGCACCCTCTACTCCGGCATCAGCGCGGGCACCGAGCTGACCGCGTACCGCGGCAGCAACGTCTACATGCGCAAACGCTGGGATGGCGAACAGCGCCTGTTCGTGCCCGGCGAAGCACCCAGCAAGGAGTACCCTGTGCGCGATCTGGGGTACGAAGAGTCAGGAGAAGTCATCGAGGCAGGCAGTGCTGTGACCCGGGTGAAGGTTGGCGACATCGTCTGCGGCACCTGGGGGCATCGCACGATGCACATCGCGGCCGAGGAGTACGCCGCAGGCCGGCTGCTCCCCGCGGACCTGCCCCCCATCCTCGGCATCTACTCGCACATGACTGCGATCGCGCTGAACGGCATCCTCGATGCAGCGATCCGCCTGGGCGAAACCGTGGCAATCTTCGGCCTGGGAGTCCCCGGACAGATCGTGGCACAGATGGCGAAGCGATCGGGTGCGCGCGTGATCGGGGTCGATATGATCGCGGCGCGGCTGGCCAAGGCGGTCGAGCTCTGTGCGGTCGACGTGCCGCTCGATGCCCGCGCGGGCCGGATTGCGGAGCAGATCAAGGCGCTGACCGGCGGGCGCGGGGCAGACGTCTGCATCGAAGCCTCCGGCGCATACCCCGCGCTGCATGAGGCGGTGCGGAGCGCAGCCTATTCGGCGAAGGTCGTCGCCCTGGGCTTTTTCCAGGGGCCAGGACTGGGACTGGATCTGGGCGAGGAGTTCCATCACAACCGGGTCAACGTCGTCTGCTCCCAGATCTCCGGCGTCGGTCCCGAGCTCAGCTATCGCTGGAACCGCGATCGGCTGGTGCGCACCGGCATCCGGCTGCAGGCCGAGGGTGTGCTGCAGCTGGAGCCCCTGATCACGCACATCGTGCCGTGGCGCGAGGCGGCTGATGCGTATCGCATGCTTGACGAGGACCCGGGCGATGCCCTGCAGGTCGTGTTGGATTTTGGGAGGTGATGCATGAAGCTCAGGACTGCCATCCTCGGCTGCGGCGGATTCGCGCACCGGCACGCGGCAAACCTGGTTGCCCAGGCAGATAAGTTCGAGCTGGTCGCACTCTGCGACCGCCATCCCGAGCGCGGCCAGGCCTTTGCGGATCGCTATACGGCTGGTCATGCCGCCGTGTTCACCGATCACCACGATCTGTTCGAGCGCGAGGCGCTGGATCTATGCGTCATCTGCCTGCCGCCCTACGGCCACAGCGATGAGGTTGAGGTGGCGGCCAGCCACGGGGTCCATCTGCTGCTGGAGAAACCGATCGCACTCGATTCAGAACACGCCTGGCGCATGGTCAGGGCGGCCGAGGACGCCGGCATCAAGACCCAGGTCGGCTTCATGTTCCGTTTCGGCGCAGCCATCGAACGGCTCAAGGACGTCATCGCGTCCGGTGAGGCGGGCCCGGTCGGCTTGATGAGCGCGCGCTACTTCTGCAACGCTCTGCACGCGTCCTGGTGGCGTGACCGGACCAGGTCCGGCGGCCAACTCGTCGAACAGGTCATTCACATGCTCGACCTGATGCGTTATGTAATGGGTGAGCCTGCGTCAGTCTACAGCCTGCAGCGCAACGTGTTCCATCGCCAGATGCCGGATTACACCATTGAGGATGTGTCTGGCACGGTCATCGGCTTTGAGGACGGGGTTGGGGTGGTCTATGCAACCAACGGCGCGATTCCGGGCAAATGGATCAATGATTATCGCGCCGTAGCCCGGAACGTCACCGTGGATTTCACCGACGCCAACCACGCCGCCTTCACCTACACGGCCGGACCGGAGTTGAGGATCGAGCCGGTCTCGTCCGAGGAAAGCTATCACCTGAAGGAGCTGCTCGACCTGCACGCGGCAATTGCCGGAGATCGCCCCACACGCACGCCGATCCGGGAGGGCGCGCTGTCGCTCGACCTGGCCCTGGCCGCCCGGCACTCTGCCGGGACAGGCGCGGCGGTGGAGTTCTCAGGTGCGGGCAGCGGGCGCGCGGTCAAGCTTTCCTAGCCACGATCACGAGGTCCCCGGAGGCATTCCGGTCGTACGTCTCCGGGGGCCAGGCCATTCGCGCATAGGCGACCGGCTGCCCGAAGCCGGCTTCGGCAAGTGCAGCCTCCAGATCAGCACGGAAAAGGGGCCGGTGGGGCGTGGTGTGAACCACCACCTGCCAGCCGCTTTCTTGCCTGGTGAAGAGGGCGATGTGGAACGCGATGCGTCCCGAGGGAAGGTCGTAATCCGCAAATCGCCAGACGAGCACCTCCCGCCCGTCCAGCTCGCCGCCCTGCGCTGCGAACCAGCGCGGCTGCTTCTGCCAGCGCAGGTCATAGTTGAGGTTCTGGAGCACGAGCAGTCCGCCCGGCTTGAGCAACGCCCCCATGCCCGAGAGCGCCTCTACCAGGTCGGCCTGCGCCAACAGATGGGGCAGCGAATTGCCCAGGCACAGGACCGCATCATAGGGCGCCAGGCGCAGCACGCGGGCTCTGTCACCCTTGCGGCCCTCGCCCCCCGCCAATCCTGCCAACTCGCCCAGGTCAGCCACTGCGAAGGGGATGTCTAGTCCGGCCTCAGCAGCCTTGCCCCGGGCCATCCCGACCATGACCGGGCTGGCATCGACGCCGGCGACCTCGTATCCCCACCGAGCCAGGGCCAGCGCGTGCCCACCGCTGCCGCACGCTGCATCCAGTACGCTCCGGCTGCCGGCCTCTTCCAGGATCGCCCGCAGGAACGGACCCTCCGCATCCAGCCGCGCATTCCAGTCGGTCATGACATCGAACATCGGCGCGAGCGCATCGTAGAAACGGGTCGAATTCTGATCCATGGTGTCCGGTCCTTTCGATCATCCAGGGCAGCCACTAGTCTAGCGCGAAACGGGGCAGAAGGCGAGTTATGTTCTGGCCACCTATTTGCCGTAAGCCGAGCGCCGGGCACGCGGCCAGGCATGCAGACAGAAGGCAGCGAGAGCGAAAAGCTGAAGCCATCCTCCCGCAGCGACGGCCCAGGGTCTGCCAAGCAGGCCGGCAAACGCGGCCAGCAGCATGGCCACGTTGAGTGCCAAATACGCGATGACCGCGAGATAGGAACGCGGTCGCTCCGCACCGAAGCGCGGCAGAATCCAATAGGCCACGCCCAGCGTCAGCTGAAGCAGCCAACCCCAGGTCAGCAGGCTGATATGAGCGGCCAACCAGCTCCACGCGCCCGGAACCGGTGATGCCTTGCTCCAGAGGATGACGCCACCAAGCGTCGAGCCCACAACCAGCCATACCAAGGCAGTGCGGATGTAGATGCGCGAGAGAAGTGGCATCGCTCAGTGGGCCAGGGCTTTGATGCGCGGCCAGGTCTCCGCCGCAAACAGCCAGACCGCTGCGACCTGGAGCACTGCAGCGGCCTGAAGGATCGCGGGCGGCAGTGCTCCGGGCCACAACGAGACAGCCGGCTCGCCCACGGCGCGCAGCAGAAGTCCGGCGTTCAACGTCCAAAAGGCCGCCCACAGCACGCGCTCGTTGCCGCGCGGCGCTTGCTTCGAAAGATGGGGAAACATCCAGTACGCGACGCCGAAGATGAGCTGCGTCGCCCAGCCGAAGGTCAACAGGTGCCACGCAAGCGGCCTCAGGGCAAGCAGCCCGCGCGGCAGCGGCGCCGCGTTGGACAGCGCCAATGCAGCCAGGACCGCGCCAAGCACCAGATAGATCATGGCGCTCTTGACATACCAACGGGCGAGTTTTGGCATGAACCCGGTCTACCGGTTCGCTTCCCGGCCCAATGCCCCGGCCAGGGCCAGATATTTCTCGTGGACGCCTTCGCCGGTCTCCTCGTGCTCGATCGTCTCAAATCGCTCCACCAGGACCGCATGTTGGTCGGGCGGTATCATCTCGTCCGCGGTTGGGAACAGGATGTGATCCTCCTTGCCGATGTGCCCGCGCAACAGCTCAACGTAACCGAGTGCATTGCTGACAACTTCTTCCCGCGCAGACGCATCGCCACCGGCCAGCCGCTCCGCCGCAGCACGCATCCCCTGCGTGTACGCGCGGCCTTGCTCGTGTTCCGCGAGCATCACGGCTACCGGTCCCACCCGTTGTGGCATCCCAGCATCGATCAGAGCCACAAACAACACGCCCTCTTCCTTCTTGTGATGGCATCCATCGGCGAAGCCCTTGATGAAGTCCGCCGCATCGATGAAGAAGCCGGGGCGCACTGCCTCGCCTCCCCTGAGGCGGTTGGCCGCCGTCTCGAGACTGGTCAGGACGCGCTCGATGACCCGATGCTCGTCCATTAAGATGTCGGTTGCTTTCATGCCTGCCTCCCCGATCTTTTGACGTCAGGATACCCGATCGGGAGGCCTGAGGTAAGGACTTTTCTCTCAAATATCTGATAGAAATTGATCGCGATGAGATGTACTTGACAGAGAAGCCGTGCGCGCATATCATGATGTTCAGCCTCCGAGCGCAGTATCGCCCGGAGGTTTTGCCGCCTATCGTGCGGTATACGATTTCGACAGACGATGTCGGAACATCAAGTCTACACACGGTGTTTTCAGGAGCAACAGGAATGATCGGCGTTCAGGAGCTTCGCAAGGGAACAACTTTCACGGAAGACAACGCGCTGTGGCGCGTGTTGGATTATCAGCACATCAAATCCGGGCGGGGGAACGCCACGATCCGCGTCAAGGTGCGCAACGTCCGGTCGGGCTCGACGATGGAAAAGACGTACCCCTCGGGCGCGCGCGTGCAAGACGTGCGCCTCGACCATGCTGAGGTGCAGTACCTGTATCATGAGGGCGATCTTTACACCTTCATGAACACCGAGACGTACGAACAGCCCGTCCTCGCGGGCGAGATGCTGGGTGACGCAGTCAATTTCCTGGTCGACAACATGGTCCTCGACCTCGAAAGCTACGAGGGCGAGGCGATCAGCGTGTCGCTGCCGACGACCGTGGACCTGGAAGTGATGCAGACGGACCCGGGCTTTGCCGGCGACACCGCGACCAATGCCACCAAGCCCGCGATCGTTTCGACGGGTTACCACGTGCAGGTGCCGCTGTTCGTCAACATCGGGGATAAGGTCCGCATCGACACCCGCACCGGTGAATACCTGACGCGCGTCTGATCCGGCTTCGAGACCTCCGAGGTGGTGCCAGCCTTCGGTTGGCCGGACACCTCGGAGGTTATTGACACGAACGTGGGCCTGCGATTTGCGGCGGTAACCCGTTGCGCGTATAATGACAGCATTGTGGGTCCGGACGAACTCGCCCGGCCAAGTGCCACCCTAGCTCAATCGGCAGAGCAAGCGCTTCGTAAGCGCTAGGTTGACGGTTCAATTCCGTCGGGTGGCTCCTCTATAGAAGGCCCCGACCTGCTACCGGTTGGGGCCGATCTTTTATCGGCTCCGGACGGCTCGCGTATGCGATCCGCCTTGCTGGTGCGTCCGACGGACGATGGCCCTGAACGCTCCACCTGATCCTCGACGCGCCGGGCCCGGACCCGGCCGTCGTACTCTGGACAACCTCTGGTATGCTGCCAGCTCTTCGCAAATGACGATTACGCTGGCGGCCCTTCTGGCTTTCACTTTTGCCCTGGCGGCCGCCTCTCCACAACTGCGCACAGGCCTCGAGCCTGGCGGGTCCAGCCTCTGGATGAAGATCCTGCTGGCAGTCACGGCCTTGAACCTCATCCTGCGCGTCGCCAACCAGGCCGAACGGCTGTTTCGAGGTTCCACGCCGGGCATCCCGCTCGCGCCGCAAGGATTGCCTTTCGAGCTGGTGCATTCTCATGACCCATTGCCGGCCATCGAGGCCCGCCTCGAGTCCCTGCCAGGCAGCAGCAGGCTGCAGATCGAGAAAGGCACCGGGTCCATGACACGCCCGCGCACGGACGCATACACTGACAGGCGCGCATGGGCTGCGATCGGCCCCCTGCTCACATATGCCGGCCCCCTCCTCATCCTGGGTGGGCTGCTGTGGAACTCCATGGCCGGCTGGCGGGCAAGCGATATTGCCCTGACCACCGGAACTCCTGTACACCCTGCCCAGGCCGGGAGCCCCGCACTCACCCTGATCGACGCAAGCGGCTCGGGTGAAGAGCGGCCCGTCGTGCTGGAGCTGACCCGGGGCGTGGCGAGCAGCTATTTCTGGCTGGGCTACGATCGGCCCATTATCCGGCAGGGTGTCTGGGTGGTTCAGCGTGACAGCGGGCCCGCGTTGAGCGTGCGTGCCGAGGCAGAAGGTCGCTCTCTTAGCCTGCAGCCGCTGGAGCCGGGCAGCGCGGCCGGCGAGACGCTGCACCTGCGCTTCAGGCAGAACGAAAGCGAGCAGGGTTTCAGCCTCGCGGATCGCGGCCTGGCATTTCGCGTGGTCAGCTTTGAAAGCCTGCCTGACAGAGCGATCGCTGGCCCCGTGTTTCTCATCGAGGGTTATCGGGGGAGCGACCCGACGCCCCAGCTCAGCGAGCTGATCGAAGAAACCGGCGCGGTCGAGTGGGATGGCGTGACGCTGACTCTGCAGCGCGACCGGTACGTGGTGGTGGACCTGGCTGCCGTGCCGGGTTGGCCCCTCATGCTCCTGGGAGGGTTGCTGCTGCTGTGTGGCGCCGCGGTGACGGCCTGGGCCGGCATGACGCGCACCTGGATCAATGCTGCGGCCGATCGGGACGGGACCCAGGTCGCGGTGCGCGTCGCTGCCCCGGCAAGGGGGCAGGATATGGTGTCCCGGATTGCCGCCGCGCTCGCGGTCAGCAACGAATCCTCGCCGGAAGAAACCACGGCAGAGCGCAGCACGATCTCCGAGGCATGGCAGACACCGAGGGTCCTGCACCTTCTCCCTGCGTCGATCATGCTGGGCGGCGCGATCGTCCTTGCCGGAGTGTCCATCCTGGGGGCAGTACCATCTGCGCCTCAGGCCGATGCATGGACCTTCATCCTGCGTAATGCCCTGGCAGGGGCGGGACTGGCCGCGTGGATCCCGGCGATGGCCGCGTCAGCCCTCTGGGCTGTGCGCAGCGGCGCACCGGCCGAGGCGGTCGATCCCCTGCTGCCGCCCGATGCCCGCGGCATGCGTGGGCGAACGGGCGATCCGGGCCGGGCCATCGCACTGGCGTCCTTTCCGCTGCTCACCGCCGCGCTGCTTCTGGGCGGCACCGGAGACATGCTGGCCTTCGCGGCGCCCTGGCGCGCAGTGCCCGGCGAGTTGTGGGTGCTCGCGGCATGGTGCATGGGTGCAGCCTATCTCCATGCGACTTCGGGCTGGCGGCCACTGCGGCTGCCGGCCTGGCTTCCGGCCAGCCTGGCAGCCGCGACACTGCTGGCAGGGGTGGCGGCCGTGCTGGCAGCAGCGTCTGTGCTGCGTTGATTCGATCATCCGGACACGAATGCGATGGGAAACCCGGCTGTGAGGTGCGCATGAAACCGATGTCAAGAACTGTAAGCCACACTGTGACTCTGGGTGTCTGCGGCGGCACCGGCTCAGGCAAGACGACCGTTGCGCGGCAGATCCTGGAGCGCGTCGGCGTTAATCGGGTGGCATTCCTGCCTCACGACGCCTATTACAAGCCCGCGTCACACCTGCCGCCTGAGGAACGGGCGAAGCTGAACTTCGACCACCCCGACTCGCTGGACAATGATCTGCTCATCCAGCATCTGCTCGAGCTGCAGGCGGGCCGGCCCGTCGAGATCCCGGTCTACGACTTCAAGGTCCACAACCGCCGTCCTGAAACACTCCACGTCGATCCCCAGCCCGTGATCCTGGTCGAAGGCATCCTGATCTTTGCGGACAAACGCCTGCGCGACCTGATGGATGTCAAGATCTACGTCGATGCGGATGCGGACATCCGCCTTATGCGCCGGCTCGAACGCGATATCAGCGAACGCGGGCGCTCGCTCCAGTCGGTCATCGATCAGTACATCGCTACGGTCCGGCCGATGCACCTGGAGTTCGTGGAGCCGAGCAAGCGCTATGCGGACGTGATCATCCCGGAAGGCGGCTTCAACGAGGTGGCAATCGACATGGTGGCCAGCCGGCTGCGCGATCTCATCAGCGACGCGCCCGGCCTGTGAGAGAGGTCCGGCAATGACCGAATGTGGAACACCCCGCGTGGCCGTGATCGGTTGCGGGTACTGGGGCAAGAACCTGGTGCGCAACTTCAATCAGCTCGGCAGCCTGTCCATGGTCGCGGATACGACCGAAGCGGGCCGGCAGACCGCGGCCGGCCTGGCGCCCGAGGCGCGCGTCGTGGCCAGCATCGGGTCCGCGCTGCAGTCGGATGCGACCGGCGTCGTCATCAGCACGCCTGCAGAGACCCATTTCGAGCTGGTCCGGCAGGCGCTGGCTGCCGGCAAGGACGTCTTTGTCGAGAAGCCGCTCGCCCTGGCCGCGGAAGAAGGCGCGGAGCTCGTCCGATTGGCCGAGGGGCAGGGCCGCATCCTGATGGTCGGCCACGTGCTGGAGTATCACCCGGCAGTTGTGCGGTTGCGCGAGCTGGTGACGGCCGGTGAGCTGGGCAAGGTGCAGTATATTTATTCCAACCGGCTCAGCCTGGGCAAGGTGCGGCGAGAGGAAAACATCCTCTGGAGCTTCGCACCTCACGACGTCGCCATCATCCTGCGACTCATGGGATCCCTGCCGCTGCAGGTCGTCGCCACCGGCGGCGCATATGTGCAGCCCAACATCGCGGACGTGACGGTCACCAACCTGCTGTTCGACAACGGGGTGCGCGCACACATCCACGTGTCGTGGCTGCACCCATTCAAGGAACAGCGCCTGGTCGTGATCGGCTCCCGAAAGATGGCCAGCTTCGACGACGTGTCCAAGCAGCTCGTGCTCTACGACCAGCGGGTCGAGGTGGAGAAGGGGCAACCCGTTCCGGTCAAGGGCGAAGGCGAGACGGTCGAGTTCGCCAGGGATGAACCCCTGCGGTTGGAGTGCCAGGCCTTCCTGGACGCCATCGCAACGCGCACGCCGCCGCTGACGGACGGGCGCAGCGGTCTGGCCGTGCTGAGGGTGCTCGGCGCGGCCCAGCGGTCGTTGATGCTGAATGGCGAGCCGGTGACGATTGAAGTAGGGGCGAAACATATTTCGCCCCTACGGTTGGCGATCGAAGGTTGAAGATTTGGATGGTAAGGATTCTATGAGCGACAAGGAATACTTCGTCCATCCCAGCGCCTACGTGGATGAACCTTGCGAGATCGGCGCGGGGACGAAAATATGGCACTTCTGCCATGTCATGAAGAACGCAACCATCGGCCGCGGGTGCAACCTGGGCCAGAATGTGTTCGTGGCGAACGATGTGGTCATCGGCAACAACGTCAAGATTCAGAACAATGTCTCGGTCTATACGGGCGTTGAGCTGGAGGACGACGTGTTCTGCGGCCCATCGTGCGTGTTCACCAACGTGATGAACCCCCGCTCGCAGATCGTCCGCCACAGCCAGTACATGCGCACGCGGGTCCGCCGTGGCGCGACGATCGGCGCGAACGCGACCATCGTGTGCGGCGCGACGATCGGCCGGTATGCCTTCATCGCCGCGGGCGCGGTGGTTCGGGGCGATGTGCCCGATTACGCGTTGATGATCGGTGTCCCCGCACGGCGCCGCGGCTGGATGAGCCGCCACGGCCACCGGCTGCCGCTGCCCGGTGCGGACGGCATCATGGTCTGCCCCGAAAGCGGCTGGCGTTACCAGGAAGTCGAGCCTGGCGTGCTTCGCTGCCTCGATTGGCCTGAAGATAAGGCATTGGAGTAGAAAGCTCTCAGATGTACGATCAACCCATTCCCCTGTTGGACCTGAAGGCGCAGTATGCGTCGATTCGTGAAGAGATACGCGCGGCGATGGACCGCGTGTGTGACAGCCAGCACTTCATCGGCGGCCCCGAAGTCGAGGCGCTGGAAAAGGAAGTGGCGGGCTACTCGGGTGCGGATTTCGGCATCGGCGTGTCATCGGGCACGGACGCGCTGCTTGTCTCGTTGATGGCAGCAGGCATCCAGCCCGGTGACGAGGTCATCACGACGCCCTACAGTTTCTTTGCAACCGCGGGCTGCATCCACAGGCTCGGCGCGAAGCCGGTCTTCGTCGACATCGATCCGGCCACTTACAACATCGAACCGGCCCTGATCGAAGCCGCCATCACCGAAAAGACGAAGGCCATCATCCCCGTGCACCTGTACGGCCAGATGGCCGACATGGACGGCATCATGGACATCGCGCTGCGGCATCACCTGGTCGTGGTCGAGGACGCGGCCCAAGCCATCGGCTCGGAGTTCAAGGGCCACCGCGCGGGATCGCTCGGCCATTTCGGCTGCTTCAGCTTCTTCCCCTCCAAGAACCTGGGGGGATTCGGCGACGGCGGGATGGTGACGGCCCATGACCCGGACCTGGGGCACAGGGCGAAGCTGCTGCGCAACCACGGCGCGGAACCGAAGTACTACCACAAGCTGGTGGGCGGCAACTTCCGCCTGGACGCGCTGCAGGCGGCCATCCTCCGGGTCAAGCTGCAGCACCTGGACGACTGGACTGCGGGCCGCCAGCGGAACGCGGAGCGCTACCGCCGGCTGTTCGCCGATGCCGGCCTGGTCGCCGGTGGCCTGACCGCGGCGGACGGCGCGGCATCCGCGGGAAAGGATGGGGTCGTCCTCCCGACCGAGGCGCCCGAGCGGCGGCACATCTACAACCAGTTCGTCATCCGCACGGGCCGCCGCGCGGCAGTCATGGCCCTGTTCAAGGAACGCAAGATCGGGTGTGAGATCTACTACCCGGTGCCGCTCCACCTGCAGGAGTGCTTCGCGGCGCTGGGCTATGCACCCGGCACCCTGCCGCACGCGGAGCTCGCGGCCAGGGAGACCCTGGCCCTTCCGATCTACCCTGAGCTGACCGAAGAGATGCAGGGGGCTGTGGTTCAGGCGGTCGCCGATGCATACGCCATTTAGAGCGTCACCGCAAGCGATGGTATCACGAGTGATGGCATCGCTTGTGATGGCATCACAAGTGATGGCATGAAGATCGTTACGGTTGCCGGCGCCAGGCCGCAGTTCATCAAGGCTGCGGCCGTGAGCCGCGCGCTGCGCACCCCCGAAGCCGGCCACACCGAGATCCTCGTCCACACGGGGCAGCACTATGACCCGGAGATGTCCGACCGCTTCTTTGAGGAGCTCGGCATCCCCCGTCCGGACTACGAGCTGCACGTCGGGTCGGGCGGGCACGGTTGGCAGACCGGACAGATGTTGGCGGGGATCGAAGAGGTGCTGCAGGCCGAGCGCCCGGACTGGACCCTGGTCTACGGCGACACCAACTCCACGCTGGCGGGCGCGCTTGCGGCAGCCAAGCTGGGGATCCGCGTGGCGCACGTGGAGGCCGGGCTGCGCAGCTTCAACCGCTCCATGCCCGAGGAGCACAACCGCGTGCTCACCGACCACTGTTCGGACCTGCTGTTCTGCCCCACCGCGGGCGCGGCAGAGCAGCTGGCCCGGGAGGGCCTTACCGCTGGCGTGCACGTGGTCGGCGATGTCATGTTCGATGCCGCGCTGCAGTTCGCCGGCCTTGCCCGCGAGCGCTCGAACGCCCTGCGGGGGCTGGGACTGGCGCCCAAGGGCTACGCGCTGGCCACGCTGCACCGGCCCTACAATGTCGACGATGGCGAGCGCCTCCGCCAGGTGCTCCGGGCGCTGGGCCGGCTGGAGATGCAGGTCGTTTTTCCCGTGCACCCGCGCACGCGGGCGCGCCTGGCAGAAATGGGCCATCCCCAATCATCGATCCCCAACCTTCGATGCGTCGACCCCGTTGGCTACCTCGACATGCTCGTGCTGGAACAGAACGCAGCACTGATCCTGACCGACTCGGGCGGCGTGCAGAAGGAAGCCTACTTCTTTGCCACGCCCTGCATCACGCTGCGCCCGGAGACCGAATGGGTCGAGACCGTGGCCGCAGGGTGGAACCGCCTGGCGTGGGGCGATGCGGACGTCGTGCTGGACGCGGCGCGGCAGGCCTGGCCCGTGGGTGCACCACCGCCCGTGTTCGGCGATGGCCGCGCCAGCGAGAAGATTGTCGCGCACCTGCAGGAGAGTTGAGCCATTCGCGCACTGGTCAAGGCCTCACTTACGATCGGCGCGGCCACGGTAGCGACCATGGCCATCAACCTCGTGCGCGTCAAAATCGTGGCCGTCCTCCTGCTGCCCTACGGCGTAGGCATCACCTCGCAGGTCACCAACCTGATCAACACCCTCACCGTGCTCCTGTTTGTCGGGCTCGGGCCGGGGGTGGCGAAATTCCTCGCCAGCCACCGCGAGTCGGGAGATGAGGCGGCCGCGGCCCGGGTGGTGACGACGAGCACCACCGCCCTGGTCGTCACATCGCTGGCAGGCCTGGTAGCAGGCCTGGCGCTCGCCGGACAGCTCGCGGGCTGGGCGCTGCAGGACACTTCCCTCGCCGTCCTCGTGCTCATCGGCCTGATCGGCGTCCCCTTCTCGGTTTTCTACAATCTCGGCCGCGCGTTTCTGCAGGGCCACAAGGCCGTGCGCGCCATCGCGATCGCCAACGTGGCGAGCGCGGCGCTAAGCTTCGCCACGGTCGTGCCCCTGGTCTATTGGCTGGGGGTCCGGGGTGCGGTGATCAACATCAGCCTCACATGGGCGCTGAACGCGGGGCTCTACTGGTACTTCTGGCTGCGGGGGTCCGGAGGGCGGCTCTTCCGCCGGGACGCATTCGACTGGCCGGTGCTGGCCGAGCTCGTGCGCTACGGAGCGGCCAGCCTGGCCGCCGGCGCAGCCATCTCGTTGGCCCTGCTGGCCGTTCGCAGCCTGATCATCGATCAGTTCGGCGCGGACCAGAATGGGCTGTACCAGGCCGTCTACGGGCTTTCGGTTCAGTACATGACGCTGGTGACGGGCGCGATGGCCACCTATTCGTTCGCCCAGCTCTCCGGAATCGCCAGCCGGCTGGATCGTGACGCATCCGTCCGCGTGGAGCTCGAGCGGGAGATCAACAACAACGTCCGCCTGGTGCTGCTCGTCATCGTGCCGGTGCTCGCGGGGGTCGTGCTGCTGCGCAGGGTGGGCCTGATCGTCTTCTACAGCCCTGAGTTTCTGCCCGCGGCGCCCTTGTTTCCCCTGCAGGCCCTCGGCGATCTCTTCCTCGCATGCGCCTGGGCCTTCGGGCTCGCGCTCCTGCCGCTCGGCCGGGTCGGCCCGTGGCTGCTCATCAACCTGAGCGCGCCCTTGAGTCTCCTGCTGGGCTCCGCCATCCTGCTGCCCCGCATGGGCCTGCCTGGAGTCGTCTCGGCTTACGCGGCCGGCCAGGGGCTCCAGGCTGCGCTGAGCTGGTGGTATCTCCGCCACACGACGGGATTCACGCTGGCACGGCAGAATCTGCGCCTGCTGGGCACGTCGGTGGTCACGATGGCTGCGCTGGCCGCGTTCGCTGGGCGCGGACCCTGGGGCTACCTCGTCTCGGGCGCCTTCGTGGCGCTGTGGGTGCTGCTCGCGCCCACGCGCGAGGAGCTGCACCACGCCGGCCTGGCGGTGCGGGTGCGCATCGACAGGCTCGCCGCAGCGCTGCGCAGGAGGAGAGAACCGTGACGAAGGTGGCGGTGCTCGGCACGTTCGAAACGGTGGCGGAGAACAGCGAGATCGTCGCGCGCCACATCGAGGCCGCGGGCGGCCAGGCAATCCGCATCCACCGCAATGAGCCATGGATCAGCAAGATACGCAAGATTCTGTCCAGCCAGGTCGTATACGGCACAGGCTTCGGGTTCGCGGCCAAGCTGTGGCTGCTCGGCCGCGTCCTGGGCAAGCGAACGATCAATCACTGGGTGGGGACGGACGTGCTCATGGCGCTGGAGGACCCGCGGATGCGGCGCATGGCCCAGCGAGCTGCACCCTTCATCGGCCAGCACCTGACGGTCGCGCCGTGGCTGGCCCAAGAGCTGGAAACGGCCGGCATTCGGGCCAGCCTCGTCCCGCTGGTCACGCCGGTGCGCTACGACCTGCGCAGGAGGCCAGCGCCCGCAGGCGTGCTGGCCTATCTGCCCGACGACCGCGCGGATTTCTACGGCGGCCCGATCGTCTACGCGGCAGCACGCAAGCTGACCGAGATCCCCTTCGCGGTCCTTGCGGGCACGCAGGAGAAGCAGCCCGCGATCCCAAACGTGCGTTACTTCGGCTGGATCGACGATATTGCGCCCCTCTACGAGCAGTACCCGATCCTCCTGCGAGTGGCGCGCCACGACGGGCTGCCGAAGATGGTCCTGGAGGCGCTGGCGTTCGGCAACCACGTCATCTTCGAGTATCCGCTGGAAGGCTGCCGCCACGCACGCACCGAGGCGGAGGCCGTGTCTGCCATCCGTGACATCGTTGCCGAGGGTTGCCCGATCAACGAGGCAGGGCGCCGGCTCGTGCAGGAGCACTACCGGCACGACCAGGTGGTCGCCGCGCTGCTGCAGATGCTGGGGGTCGTGCCGCAATGAGCGAACGCACCGTGCTGGTCGTCGTCCACGATTACCCGCCGATCCGTTCCGCGGGGACCGAGCGCGTGCTCAAGTTCTGCCAGTACCTGCCTGAGTTCGGCTACCGGCCGATCGTCCTGACGACGGGGCGGTACGGAGGCCAGCCCGACGACGCCCAGAGGGACGTGCACCGCGCGGACGACCTGGTGCACGCTCTGTTCAGCCCGCTGCGGCGCGGCAAGGCCGCGGGCATCGCACCCGAAGAGCAGGTGCGCATCGCCACCGTGTCCGGCGGAAGCCTGCTGGGCAGGCTGCGAGACCGCTCCATGATCCCGGACACGAAAATCGGCTGGCTTCCGCCCGCGGTGCAGCTTGGCCGGCGGTTGATCGCAGAGCGCGGTCCCCAGCTGATCTTCAGCAGCTCCCCGCCGGAGACCGCACACCTGATTGCCCGACGGCTGGCGCGCGGGGGCATCCCCTGGGTGGCCGACCTGCGCGACGGTTGGCTGTTCGAGCCGCCGGTCCCCAGCCTGCGCAGCGGGCGTCTCCGCCGCGCGGTCGAGTCGCGGATGGAAAGATCCATGGCCGAAACCGCGGCTGCGATGGTGGCCGTCACGGATCCGATCACCGAGGACCTGCAGACGCGCTATGCCGGCTGCATCGGCCGGACCCGAACGATCAGCAATGGGTACGATGCCGCGGATTTCGCGGCCCTCGCGCGGCAGCGCGCGGCCGATGGCCTGTTCCGGCTCACCTACACCGGCGCCTTCTCCGGCAGCAGCCAGGGGCGATCCGCCGAGGCCCTGTTCGCGGCCGCCGGGCAGATCCTCCATGCCGACCCGCAGACGCGCCTGCGGCTGGAGATCGTCGGGCCGGCCAGCGAGGTGGAGCGAGGCCTGGCGGAGAAACACGGCGCGGCGGCCATCACCTCGTTCCTGCCTCCTGTGCCGCGGCGACAGGCCTACCAGCACCAGCTCGACGCGGATGCCCTGCTCCTGGTCACCGCGCCGGGGGTGCGCAGCGTCGCCACGTCCAAGCTGTACGACTATATCGGCGCGGGCAGGCCGGTCCTGGCCCTGGCGCAGGGCAACGCAGCCGCAGAGACCGTCGAACGTTTCGGGCTGGGGCTGACCGTGGCGCCGGATGACGCGGCCGCGATTGCAGCCGCGCTGGTCGAATTGATGCAGCGGCACGCTGCAGGCAATGCGTGGCCGGGCTTCGAGGAGGCAAGACGCCATTTCGAGCGCCGGGCGCTGACAGGTGCGTTGGCCGCCCTTTTCGACGAAGTGCTGGAGGCCGCCTGACGTGGACCTTTCCATCATCATCGTCACCTGGAACGTGCGGGCGCTCCTGCGCACCTGTCTCCTGGCACTGCCTGCGGCCACCGCGGGGCTTGAGACCGAGGTCATCGCGATCGACAACGGATCGACCGATGGCTCTCCGGAGATGCTCGCAGGCGACTTTCCTCACGTGCGCCTCCTGCGTAACGCGGAAAACGCCGGCTTTGCCCGCGCGAACAACCAGGGCCTGGCCCTCGCCGCGGGACGTTATGTCGTCTTGCTCAACTCCGACACCGAGCCGCTGCCCCGGTCGCTGACCGGCATGGTGCAGTTCATGGACGCGCACCCGAAGGCAGGTGCAGCCAGCCCGCGGCTGGTGCGGCCGGACGGCTCGCCCCAACCCTATGCCTACGGCGAAGATCCCTCACCCATCTACCTCCTGCGCCGCGGCCTGGCCCACCTTCGCCGGGGCTATCTGCACGACTGGGCCGCAGCCGAACCGCTGCAGGCCGGCTGGGTTTCGGGCGCGTGCCTGGTCGCACGCCGCGCGGCATTCGAGCAGGTGGGCGGCCTGGACGAAGGCATCTTCATGTATTTCGAGGACAACGACTGGTGCCGGCGGATGCGGCGGGCGGGCTGGGAGGTGTGGTACAACCCCCACGCGAAGGTGCTGCACGTCGGCGGCGCGAGCCTCGCCCAGAATCCGCGCGCCCGCGGCCTCTATTACGACAGCCTGGCCTACTTCTACCGGAAGCACTACGGGCGGCTCGCCGGCGCGGCCATGCAGGCGATCGTCAAGGCGATGCACCCGCGCCGGCCCGCGTAAGCCACGGCGCCCGCGGTGGATGAATGTTAACAGACTAACCGTGTGACGACGGTCGTCGCACCGCCGCATCACCGCCTGGGCGTCAACGCCCAGGCTACGAAGCAACGCCCCCTGAAGGGGGCTTACCATTCGCCAACCGGCTCTTTGAGCCCGCTTGAGCGGGCGTTGCCAGGTAGCCCGGCGTCTTGAGCGCCGGGCGGTGGTGGGGCAGCGCGATGGCTGCTGTCACACGGCGTATTTTTTAACGTTCATCCAACCCGCTGTGACGGCGCGCCCGCTCCATCGCGGCGACGATCTCATCCATTGCGCGGTCATACTCCTCGCTGACCTCCTGGCGCGCACGGTCCTCGTCGTACCAGGCCATGATCTCCTCCGCGCCGCGCACAAAGGGGATGGTGCAGACAAAATCGGGCACGAAGCGTTTGATCTTGCTGTTGTCGAACATCACGCTGTGCGTCTTGTCGCCCAGCAGGCCCGCGCCCCACTCCGCATGGTACTCCGCGATTAACTCTGACGGCGCGTGCACGATCCGGGGCTCCGCGCCGGCAGCCGCGGCCAGGATATCATACATCTGGTTCCAGGTGAGCAGCTCGTCCGAGGTGATGTGGAAGGCTTCGCCCAGCGTGGCCGGGTTGCCGAGCAGGCCAACGAAACCCCTGGCGAAGTCCGCGTGGTGCGTGAGCACCCAGGTGGAGGTCCCGTCGCCGTGGACCACGACCGGCTTGCCTGCGCGCATGCGCCCTATCTGCGTATATCCGCCGGGACATGGCAGCTTGGTGCGGTCATACGTGTGAGACGGGCGCACGATGACCGCAGGGAAATCCTCGCTGCGGAAGGCCGCCGACAGAAGATCCTCGCACGCGGCCTTGTTCTGCGCGTAGGTCCAGTAGCGATTGCCGATCGGTGTGGACTCCGTGATCGGCAGCCTGGCAACCGGCTTGCGGTAGACGCTCGCGGAGCTGATGAAGATGTACTGCCCCGTGCGGCCGCGGAACAGCTCGATATCGGCCTGCACGTGATCGGGCGTGAACGCGATCCAGTCGACCACCGCGTCGAAGGACAGGCTCCCCAGTGCAGCCCGTGCGGACCCGGCATCGCGGATGTCGCCGGTAAGGACATGCGCGCCAGCGGGCGCAGACCGGCCGGACTGGCCGCGATTGAGCAGATAGAGATCGATGCCGCGCCGGAGCACCAGCTCGGAGCACGCGGAACTGATGACGCCTGTACCGCCGATAAAGAGAACGCGCATGCTTGCCTCCCCCTGAGAAGAATGAGGGGAGGGTAGCACAGACGACGGCTCGCGGCAAGCGGGCAGCAATGAAGATGGTCTTGACCGAATGCCGGCTGCACGGGCGCCTGCTCTCCCCTGGCCGCGATTCGCTGATTCGTTCTCACATTCGTTGACGGCAGGCCCCCAATGCCGTTATCATGAGCTTGTGATGGCGATTACAAGGTGGTGGTGATGATGGACTCAGGAGCCACGCATTTCATCCTCGTCCGGCACGGCCAGACCGAATGGAACCGGATCGAGCGCTTCCGGGGCCGGGTCGACGTGCCCTTGAATGAGACCGGGCTGGCCCAGGCCGCGGCCACAGGCCGGTCCATTGCCGGCAGATGGCAGCCCGCGGCCGTCTATGCCAGCCCGTTGAGCCGCGCGACCGTGACCGCGCAGGCCATTGCGGCGCACTTCGACCTGCCCGTCCTGCCGCTCGACGGCCTGATCGACATCGACTATGGCGATTGGCAGGGCCTGACGCCCGAGGAAGCCCGCATCCGCTGGCCCGACCGGGTCGATGCCTGGTACGCAGCGCCTGAGACGGTGCACATCCCCCGCGGAGAGTCGTTGGGCGAGCTCCGCGAGCGCGCTAAGGCCGCGATTGCGGGGTTGGTCTTTCGCCACCCGGACCAGACCCTCGTGCTGGTGAGCCATACGGTGGTCAACCGGGTGATCCTGCTCGCGGTGCTCCGCCTGGGAAACGAGCGCTTCTGGCGGCTCCGGCAGGATAACTGCGCCATCAACGTCTTTGAGGCGCACGGCGGCGACTTCACGCTCGTTTCCATGAATGACACGTGCCATCTGGCTCAGACTGCACAAAGACAACACCAGTCTTGACAAACATTGGACAACATGGTAGAATTGACTTTATTGAAAGGTATCGAAGCCTTACGTGCTGAAGATCGTGTGAACAACGACAAGTAGCGAAAGGAAGATCGAACATGCCGCGCGTATCCCTTGACCAAGTCGCTCCCGATTTCTGCCTGGTCGACTACCGCAACCGCCCCGTCGGCCTGGCGGATTTTCGCGGGAAGAAGAACGTCCTGCTGGTTTTCAACCGGACGTTTGCCTGACCGTTCTGCCGAGCGCACATGGCGCAGTTGCGCCAAGATTACTCTGAGTTCGTTGCCCGAGATATCGAGGTTATCGTGGTCGGTCCCGAGGACGCCAAGGCCTTTGCGGACTACTTCGAGAAGGAATCCCTGCCGTTCATAGGCCTGCCCGACCCCAAGGCCAGTGTCCTCAAGCTGTATGGGCAGGAAGTGAACCTGTTCAAGCTGGGGCGCATGCCCGCCCAGGTGCTCATCGACAAAGCGGGGATTGCCCGCTACGTCCACTACGGGCACAGTATGAGCGACATCCCCAAGAACGAAGAGCTGCTCGCGCTGGGGGATGAGATCAATGCCACGGCCGCCGGTGCAGCAAGTAAAGCGTGAGCTTCTGCAACCTGCCGGAGAACTGTAAGACCCAAAACAGAACTTGCACAATCTTTGTATAAACTTGAAAGGAGAGTGACGTATAGAGTAGATCGTTGGAGGTTAGCATGAGGTGGTCCTGGAAGATCGGTGAATTCGCAGGCATCGGCGTTTACATGCATGCGACCTTTGTGCTGCTTATTGGCTGGGTCGCGCTGAGCGGCTGGCTGCAGGGTCGGACAGCCGCCGCAGCGTTGGGGGCAGTCGCCTTCATCCTGGCTCTCTTTCTCATGGTTGTGCTGCACGAGTACGGGCATGCGCTCGTCGCGCGACGCTACGGCATCCCGACGCGGGACATCACCCTGCTCCCCATCGGCGGCGTAGCACGGCTGGAGCGCATGCCTGACAATCCGCGCCACGAGCTGTGGGTGGCGCTGGCAGGTCCCCTGGTCAACATCGTGATCGCGGTCCTTCTGTTTGTCTGGCTGGCGGCGACGAATGGGTTGGAGACGCTCGGTCAAGTTGGCCTGACCGGAGGCGGGTTCCTTCAGAGACTGCTGGGCGTGAACATCACCCTCGCGCTCTTCAATCTCATCCCGGCGTTCCCGATGGACGGCGGCCGCGTGGTGCGCGCCCTGTTGGCGACGCGGCTCGAGTACACGCGCGCGACGCAGATTGCGGCCTCCTTGGGCCAGGGCATCGCGCTGCTGTTCGGCTTCATCGGCTTGTTCTCCAATCCCTTGCTGGTGTTTGTGGCGCTGTTCGTCTGGATGGGCGCCGCGCAGGAATCCAGCATGGTGCAGATGAAATCCAGCCTGGACGGCATCCCGGTCACCCGCGCGATGCTGACGGACTTCCAAACCATCTCGCCGCACGAGCCCCTGGCCCGCGCGGTCGACCTGGTCCTGGCCGGTTCGCAGCACGACTTCCCGGTGGTGGATGACGGCCGCGTGGCCGGCGTCCTCACCCGTGGGGACCTCCTCACCGCACTTCAGCGGAGAGGGCCGGCCGCGTCTGTGAACGAGGTAATGCGCCGCGACGTGCAGGTTGCTGATGCCTTCGAGATGCTCGAGACCGTCTCTGCGCGGCTCCAGGAGTGCAGCTGCCACACGCTGCCGGTCCTGCGCGAAGGCAAGCTCGTGGGATTGGTGACGATGGAAAACATCGGGGAATTCCTGATGATCCAGGGCGCGCTCAACAGGACCGGAAGCACGATCGGCCGGGAGTTCATGCGGGCATAGATAGATAGAAGGAACGCGATGAAAGAGGATGCCATGGATCTCACCCCTGCAATCCAAAAGCGGCTGTTGGAGATCCAACGGGGTGAGATCACCGGCCATCACATCTACAGGCGCATTGCCAGCTTCCTGCCCGATGAGGACAATCGCACCGTGATCGGGCGGCTCGCGGCCAGCGAGCTGGGCCATTACCAGACCTGGAAAGAGTACACGCGTCAAGACGTCTCCCCCAACTGGCTCCAGGTCTGGCTGTATGTGCTGTTTGCCCGCGTCCTTGGTTTCACCTTCGCCATCAAGCTGATGGAACAGGGCGAAGAGAAGGCCCAGCTCACCTATGCGGAGATAACCGGATCCTTTCCTGAAGCGGCTGGCATTCTCGCCGAGGAAGCAGAGCACGAAGAGAGATTGCTGGCCATGCTCGACGAGGAGCGGCTGCGTTATGTTGGCTCGGTCGTGCTCGGGTTGAATGACGCCCTGGTGGAACTGACCGGCGCGCTCGCAGGCTTGACCCTGGCCTTCCAGAACACGCAGCTGATCGCCCTCTCAGGGCTGATCACCGGCATCTCCGCGTCGGTCTCGATGGGGGCTTCGGAGTATCTGTCTACCCGCTCGGAGCAAACCGACAAGAACCCCGTTCGGGCCGCCATCTACACCGGGCTGACCTACATCATCACCGTGGCCCTGCTGATCCTGCCCTATCTGATTCTCGACAACTATATGCTTTGCCTCGCGATCTCGCTGGTCACTGCCGTGGCGATCGTTGCTGTCTTCAATTACTATATTGCGACGGCCCGAGGCGAGAGTTTCCGGCGCCGCTTCACCGAAATGGCCGGGGTGAGCCTCGGCGTGGCGCTGTTCAGTTTTGTGATCGGCTACCTGATCCGCCAGTGGTTGGGCGTCGACATCTAGGCAAAGAGGGTGATTTTCCGTGCGCATCTTCAAACGGGTACTGCTCATCCTGCTCGTCCTTCTCCTGCTGGCCGTGGCCGGCTTCACCGTCTGGGCCTACACGCCATTGGGGCCCATGCCGGAAGCGATCGCTGCGCTGCAGTCTGACGACGCGGTGCGGGTTACCACCTCGCCGTGGCTGACGTTCACGCCGGCCGGCGCCCAGCCAACCACCGGCTTCATCTTCTACCCCGGGGGGCGCGTCGACGCGCGCGCCTATGCGCCGGCTGCCCGCGCCATCGCAGAGCAGGGTTACCTGGCCGTCATCGTTCCCATGCCGTTCAACCTGGCGGTGTTTAACCCATCCGCGGCCGGTGCAGTCATCGCTGCCCACCCCGAGATCCAGCGCTGGGCAGTCGGCGGCCATAGCCTGGGCGGCGCCATGGCCGTCAACTTTGCTGACCTGCAGCCGGATGCCGTCGAGGGCGTGGTGTTATGGGCTGCCTATCCGGCCGGCGCCAACGGGCTGGCAGACCGCCGGATAGCTGCCGTTTCGATCTATGGCACGGCCGACGGCGTGGCGACCCGGCAAGAGATCGACGCTTCTCGCCCGCTGCTGCCGGCAGACGCCCGCTTCGTGCCGGTCGAGGGCGGGAACCATGCGCAGATGGGTTGGTACGGCCCCCAGGGCGGCGACAACCCGGCGAGCATCAGTCGCGAAGCCCAACAGGCCCAGGTGGTCGAAGCCACCCTTGCGCTGCTGGCAGGGCTGGAGCCGAAATGATCTGGGACTTCCAGGACACCCTGAGCCGCCGGCTGCTGTTGTGGTCGGCATTGAGCCTCCTGAGCGGCGCAATCATCCTTGCGGTCGCGGCATCGCCCTGGTGGCGCGGCTTCGGCGTGCAGGCGCTGGCATGGGGCGCGATCGACGCAGCGATCGCCCTGTTCGGGCAGCGCGCCGCGCAGGGCCGGCGGGCATCGGGGGCGCGCGGGCCGGAGGTATTCCAACGCGAAGCCCGCAACCTGCGCCGGCTGCTGTGGATCAATACGGGGCTGGATGTCCTGTACATGGCCGGCGGGCTTGTGCTGGCGCAGACGCTGGGCGCTCAGAACGCGTTTGCAGGGGGCAGCGGCTGGGGCATCGTGCTCCAGGGCGGCTTCCTGTTCGTCTTCGACCTGCTCCACGCGCTGGCCGTGCCCCGCCGCGACGCCGTCTTGCCTGCGTTCGAGGTCTTCTCCGGACCGGAGCACGCGGCCTTCCGGCTGAACGCGGGCGACGGCCTGCACTCCGGTGAGGGCCTCCACTCCGGTGAGGGCCTGCACTCCGGCCAGGACCCGAATGGCCGCGGGCCGGCCGCGCTCCTGGTCCACGGCTTCGGCGGGACCCCGGCCGAGATGCGCGACCTGGCCGAGGCGCTGCACCGGCAGGGGTGGACGGCGGAGGTCCCGCTGCTGCCCGGGTTCGGCGCGGACATCGCCACGCTGACCGAACGCCAGCAGGGGGAGTGGCTGGCTGCCGTCGAAGCAGCAGGGCGGGAGCTGGCCGTGGCCGGCCACCGGCCGCTGCTGCTGGTGGGATACTCGCTGGGTGCATCGCTGTCGCTTCTCGCGGCCGGGACTATCCGGCCGGACGGCCTTGTTGCGCTGGCGCCGTTCTGGTGGCAGGAGAAGTGGTGGACGCGCATCGTCGAGTTCTTCGCGCGGCCGTTTCTGCCGGCCGGCTTCCGGCCGCTGGCCAAGGCCGATTTTGCCGACCCGCGGCTGCGCCAGGGCATGGTCAAGTTCATGCCCGGCCTGGACCTGGATGACCCGGCCACGCAGGCTGCGATGCGCGACTTCCGGGTGCCGCTGGGCCTGATCGACCAGGTGCGCGGCCTGTCGCGGCGGATGCTGGCCGCCGCACCCGGCGTGGCTGTGCCAATGCTGGTGGTGCAGGGCGCCCGCGACAGCGTGGTGCGCGCAGAGCAGACGCGGCAGCTGCTGCAGAAGTTCAGCAACGGCCAATCGTACGTCGAAGTGGATGCCGAACACGATCTGACCCTGGCCGAAAACCCGGCCTGGCCCCAGGTCGAGGCTGCAGTTCTGAAGTTTGCGGAGGGCATCCGGTCGCCATGATCGCCTTCATCTGGGCCCTGACCGGCTTCCTGCTGGGCTCCCTGCCCATTTCGGTGTGGCTGGGCAGGCGGGTGCTGCGCACCGATATTCGCGATTACGGGGACGGCAACCCCGGCGGGACCAATGTGATCCGCGCGGGAAACCGCGGGCTGGGCATGCTGGCCATCTTCCTCGACATGCTCAAGGGGGCTGTCCCGGTGGCGCTGGCACACTACCTCTTCGGGGTCCATGGCTGGCCATTGGCGCCGGTCATGCTGGCGCCCATCCTGGGGCACGCGTTCTCGCCCTTCCTCGGCTTTCGCGGGGGCAAGGCCGTGGCGAGCACGTTCGGCGTGTGGAGCGCGATGACCGTTCCCCTCGGCCCGTTCGTGATGGGTGGCTTCGTCTTCGTGTTCTACAAGCTGCTGAGATCCTCCGGCTGGGCAGTGATGGCTGCGCTCCTGGTGCTGCTCGGTTTCCTCATGACGCCTGCATTGCACTGGCGCGCGCCGGGCCTGGCCGCCGGACCGACCCTTCCGCTGGCGGCCACATGGGCCGCCACGTTCGTGATCCTCGCGTGGACCCACCGTGCAGAATTGCGGCGCCTGCCCGGGCGGCGCTTGCCCGACAAGCGGGATGGGAATCCGGACGCGACGCCATGAGGCTCCTGTGGCTCTACTTCCTGATCTCCGCCGTTGCCTTCGTCGTGTGCCTGGTGTTCATCGGCCTGAGCAATCTGCGGCGACTCCGCCGGATCGACGGCTACCCGCCCGCGCCGGCCACGCCACGCGTCTCGGTGCTGGTGCCGGCACGGAACGAAGAGGCCAACATCCGCGCCTGCGTTTCCTCGCTGCTGGCGCAGGACTACCCCGATCTTGAGGTGGTGGTCCTCAACGACCACTCGACCGACCGGACCGGCGAGATCCTCGCGGAAATGACGAGGGGCGAACGGCTGCGCGTGGTGGCGGGCAGAGACCTGCCAGAGGGCTGGCTGGGCAAACACTGGGCCTGCCACCAGCTGGCCGAAGCTGCCAGCGGCGAGCTGCTGCTTTTCACCGACGCGGACACCCGCCATGGCCCGGCATCGGTCCGTCACGGGGTCGCGGCACTGCACGCGGAGGGGGCCGACCTGCTGACTGCAGTGCCGTTCGAAGAGACCGTCACCGCGGCCGAGCAGCTGATCGTCCCGGTCGTCCCGTGGAGCATCCTCACCTTCCTGCCGCTGGAGGTGGCCTACCGCACCCGGTCTCCGGCGTTCTCGGCCACGATCGGCCAATACATGCTGTTCCGCGCGAGCGCCTACCGGGCGATCGGCGGGCACGCGGCCATCGCCACCGACCCCGTCGATGACATCGCGCTCGGCCGGCGGATCAAGGCCGGGGGATTTCGCTGGCGCCTGGCGGACGCCACGCGCGACGTGCGCTGCCGGATGTATCAGAATGCGGAGCAGGTCTTCGAGGGTTTCTCCAAGAACCTGTTCTCCGCGTTCGGCAATCGCGTGCTGCCGTTCATCGGCGTATGGCTGTGGCTGGAGGTCGTCTTTCTGCTTCCCGTGGCCGTGCTGGTGGCGAGGCTGCTGGGCGCGCCGCTGCCCGCCCTCGACACAGGCGTCGCGCTGGCGGGCGTCGCCGGGGGCCTCGCCTCGTGGGGCATGTCCCATCTTCGCTTCGGGTTCCCCGCGCGCCTGATCCCCTTGTATCCCCTGACGATGCTGCTGGCGCTCGCGATCGCGGTGCGCTCGGTCGCGCTGGTCCGCCGCGGGCGGACCACGTGGAAGGGGCGGACGCTGGCGCCGCAACCCGTGCGCTGGTGGTGAAGGGGCGCATTACCCCGGGATCAGCCCGCCCGCGCACCTGCCGCGTCATACCTCGATCGGGATGACGCCTGCACGCGGGTCAGTGCGTTCCGCGGCCTGTTGCGCCGCGTCGATGAGTTCCTGCCGCCTGCGGCGGTACGCGATGACGGGGCCGTCGCCCGGGATGAGCTTCTCGCCGATCCGCAGGTCGCTGCGCATGGGGCGCTGCGTCTGCACCACCCGGCGATCCTGGTGTGCGACGATCGTGTTGAAGATCATCGAGGTGCTGTTGATGAAGCTCCGCACCCCGGGCGTCCGCATGAAGTTCTGGTAGAAGCGCAGGTAGAGCATCGTGTTTTCGTCGTCCACCGGCGCGAACGCGGCCACCACCCGCACCTTCTCGCTGATCCAGTTCTGCCACAGGTTGGGGAAGATGAACTCCAGGTGGAACGGCTTATCCGGCGGCGCCATCTCCTTCGCGCTGCGAGCTGGCACGCCGTCCTCCGGTCGCATGGCGGTGCGAACGAAGAAGCGATCGGGATCCTGCCACTCAACCCACGGGCCGTCCATCACCGTCCGGCCGCCCCGGCCGATCGTGTTGTGGTGGATGAAGGGCACATGCGGCACGTCGAGCTGGTTCTCGATAACGCGCGAGTAATGGGCATGCCAGGGATCGCGTGCAGAGCCATAGGTGAAGCTATCATCCAGGTCCTCAAACCAGCGCGGGAGCCCAACTTCGCCGTCCGCCTCGCCCCAGTAGATGAAGATGAACCCGTGCGCCTCGTGGGTGGGATAGGTCCGCACCTGGAACACCTTGGGCACCGGCGCGTTCCGGCCGTTGGCCGGGATCACCGTGCAGCGGCCGCTCGCGTCGAACTCGAACCCGTGGAACGGGCACCAGATGTTGTTGCCGTGCACCTCGCCTACGCTGAGCGCCACCCCGCGGTGCGGGCAGCGGTCGACCATCACGGTCACCTTGCCCCCGCTGTCGCGCCACGCGACCAGCTTCTCGCCCATGCGCGTCACGCCGACCGGTTTGCCGGGGCGGACCTCTCTCGACTCCAGGATAGCGTACCATTGATTGCCTATCATCTCTCCTCCTCCAGGCGGGCAGCCTTCTCGGTCAGGATGCCCAGCGCACGCCAGACCCGCCGGCGCTCCTCTGCGCTCAGCGATGCCACCAGCCGTTCCACCCACCGCTGCCGTGCGGCGATGCTCTCATCCACCACCTGCCGGCCCCGCTCGGTCAGGTGCACCAACCGCACGCGACGGTCGTCCGGCGACTCGCTGCGCTGGACCAGCCCGCCCTGCACCATCCGCTCGACCACCTGGCTCGCGCCCGCGGGCGACACCTGGAGCAGATCGCCCAGTGCCATCACCTCGCTCGGGCCGCGATAGTACAGGTGCATCAGCACGTTCATCTGCACGAAGGAATACCCCGCGCTGCGGGAATACCGGTTGAAGTCGTTCATGGACATGCGCATGAAGACCGTCGACCAGTCGAGCACCGCCAGAATCGTTTCGCGATCGTCCATAGTCCCCCATACTTGACAGACGCGCTGCATCTGCTTATAGTTCACTTTGCTAAAATATCCACCTGAGTGAATTATACACATCTTATGAAATCTCAAAAAAGCGCGCTCGCGCTGCTCGCCGCGACGCTCGTCATCGTCATGATCGGCTTCGGCATCGTCATCCCGTTGATGCCGTACTTCATCACCCACTTCAACGCCTCGGGCTCATCCCTGGGCCTGATGATGTCGCTCTATTCGGTGATGCAGTTCATCTTCGCGCCGATGTGGGGCCGGGTCTCGGACCGGATCGGCCGCAAGCCGGTGCTCCTGATCGGCATCGCGGGGTTTGCCCTCTCGTTCACCGCGCAGGGCCTGTCGCAGAACCTGTTCCAGTTCATCGCGATCCGTGCGCTGGCCGGGGTGATCTCGTCTGCCACGCTGCCGACCGCAATGGCCTTCATCGCGGACACCACGACGCCCGAGAACCGTGCGCGGGGAGTGGGGATGCTGGGCGCGGCCATGGGCCTGGGGATGATCTTCGGCCCCACGCTCGGCGGCTTCCTGACGCGGATCCATCCGTCGCTGCCCCCCGGGCTGGCAGGGCTGCTCCAGGTGACCACCGATCCCTCGACGGGCGCGGCGATCAACCTGTCGATCCCGTTTTTCGTCAGCGCGCTGCTGGCACTGCTCGCGATTCCGGTCGTCGCGGTGCTGCTGCCCGAGTCGCTGCCCCCGGAGCGCCGCGTGCATCACGCCGCGGCAGGCGAGAAGCGCAGCGCGCTGCTGCTTCAGGCGCTCAGCGGGCCGTCCGGATTCCTGTTCCTACTGTCGTTCCTGCTGACCTTCGCGCTGGCCAACATGGAGACCGTGCTCGCGCTCTACGGCCAGAAGGTGTTTGCGATGGGGCCCGCGCAGGTGGGCCTGCTGATGGGCGCGATGGGCGTCCTGGGGGTGATCCAGCAGGGTGCAGCGATCGGCCCGCTGACCAGGAAGTTCGGCGAGCCGCGCGTGATCGTGGCCGGGCTGGTGGTGGGCGTGCTCGGGTTCGCCGGTCTCGCGCTGGCGCCCACGCTCGTGCTGTACGGGATCGCCGCGATCGTGTTCAACGCGGGCAATGCGCTGCTCCAGCCCAGCGTAACTGCGCTGATCTCCAAGCGCGCGCTCACGGGCCAGGGCGAGACCATGGGGCTCAACCAGTCGTTCCAGTCGCTGGGCCGCGCGGTGGGACCGCTGTGGGCGGGCTTTGCGTTCGACCTCACCGCGTCGCTGGCGTTCTGGACCGGCAGCCTGATCCAGCTCATCGCGCTGCTCGCGTCGCTCCGGATGCTGCCGCGCCTGGGGCCGGTGGCCGCGCCGGTGGCGGCTGGGACCGAGCCGTCATAGGACCTGCGATAAAGGAGTCAAGCCAGGATGTCCGACACCGCACGCACCTGGGTGGAAGTGCTCTTCAACGTAACCTACCTGGCCGTGATATGGTCACTGGTGGTCATGATGATCCGCCGCCTGCCGGCAGTCCGCCAAGCTGACCGTGCGGTGGCAACCCGGCTGATCTGGGCCTTTGCGCTGCTGGCGCTGGGCGACACGGGCCACGTCGGGTTCCGGGTCGTGGCCTACGCGCTGGGCGGGCTGAACGCCCACCCTCTGCTCGTGGGGCTCGGTGCGCTCTCCACAGCGTACACCGTCACCCTCTTCTACATGCTGATGGTCGACGTATGGCGGCTGCGCTTCAGCAGGGCGCTCGGCTGGTTCGGCTGGCTGCTGCTCGCCGCGGGCGTCGTGCGGCTGATCGTCATGGTCTTCCCCCAGAACCAGTGGGACCAGGTCGTACCGCCGTACGAGTGGGGCCTGTTCCGCAACGCGTTCCTCGTCGTGCAGGGGCTGGGCGTCATGGCCTTGATCCTGCGGGATGCGATCCGCAAGGGCGACGGCATGTTCACCTGGATCGGCGCGATGATCGGCGTCTCCTATGCCTTCTACGCGCCCGTCATCCTCTGGGTGGCGACCGTGCCCATGCTGGGCATGCTGATGATCCCCAAGACGTGCGCGTACGTGGCGATCGCCATCATTGCGTACCGCGGCCTGTTCGTGCGCGGCGTGGCGCCCGGTGCGGCGCCCAAGTCGAAATCCGAGGCTGTGGCCCGCGCTACCCGGTGACGAGGGGCGGGCCGGCCCACTCCATGCCGCAGGGGCGCCGCAGCTCGGCATCCCCCCTTGGCATCTGGCCGGCCGCGCGCGCCAGCACGAAGCGGAAGTTGCCGGTCACGCGGCCGAGCAGCGCACCCTGGCCATCACGCAGGAAGCACTCCTCGATGGCAGCCGCGTTGTGGTGTTCGACCAGCTGTAGGCCCCGGGCCGCGAGGAACGACTCGATCTCGTCGTCGGGGATGGCGAACATGAGCGCCTCGCTCGCGTGGTAGGCTCGCATGGCATCCAGAAACGTCGCCGAGCCATAACAGTTCCCCATGTCCTCATCCGTGAGCGGAATGGTGTAGTCGAATGCGATGGCTGCATCGCCGGCCCCCGTGCCGCGCACGAACGCCAGGGTCCGGTCGACCGAGGCGGCGTCAAGGTAGTAACTCACCCCTTCCCAGAGGAAGAGCGTCCGCGCGTCAGGGCGGAAGCCGGCCTTGCCGAGCGCATCTGCGAGCGACTCGTGCAGGAAGTCGATGGGGACCAGCTTGACGGATTGCGGGATGGCCACGTGGGCCGAACGCAGGCACTCCCGCTTGCGCGCCTGGGTCTCAGCCGCGTCGAGCTCGTAGACGGTGGTGCTCCCCTTCGATGCTGCGAACCGATAGGCGCGCGAGTCGTAGCCCGCGCCGAGGATCACGATCTGCGGCGCACCGGCCCGCAGCGCGTCGAGGAACACGCGGTCAAAGTACGCGGTGCGCGCGATGATGTAAGGGGTCATGCCGGGCATGGCCTGGTCTAGCTTGCGCTCGCCGTACTCCCTGATCTTGTGGAAGCGAAAGAGGAAGCGGTGCTGGGCCTCCAGGAAGTGGATGGCGAGGTCATCCGGGCCGAATGGTGGGCCACCGTAGTGTCGATTGGCAAGTGCGCGGCGAAGCGCACTGAAGAGGGCCGTCTGCGATGGCATGGGTTTCGCGGTCTGCTCGCTCACTTTGGCGCCTCCTGATCCCGGCCCCTACGATACCATAACCTGTGAACACCGGCAACGGTCGCCTGCCCGCGCCAGGGATCTCGAATGGTGCGAAGCGTCCTTCGACTGCGTTCCGGTCGAACAAATGACCGGAACTCCGCTCAGGATGCTCTCGCCGGCGGTTACATGGGGAATCGCTGCGCCCGCGCCGTGTTGCCTTGGGCTTTGCGGGCAAACCGGCTCGTGTTATCCTCTTCCCCAGTGAACGAAGATCGACTGACACAGAAAAGGAGAGGCGACATGATCAGCAGCATGAGAGACTACACGGTGCTCAACAACGGGCTCGAGATGCCCTGGCTTGGATTCGGGGTCTTCAAGGTTCCCGACGGCGAGGTCGTGGAGCAGGCGATCGGACATGCACTGAAGACCGGCTACCGCAGCCTCGACACTGCGGCAATCTATGGAAACGAGCGCGGGGTCGGGCGGGCGATGCGGGAGAGCGGCGTCCCGCGCGAGGACATCTTCCTGACCACGAAGGTGTGGAACGAAGACCAGCGCGGCCGGCGAACGATGGCAGCATTCGAGGAGAGCCTGGAGCGCCTCGGAACAGACTACGTGGATCTGTACCTGATTCACTGGCCGGTCAAGGGCCGCTATAAAGAGACCTGGAAAGTGCTGGAGGAGATCTATCGCAGCGGACGCGCGCGGGCGATCGGGGTCAGCAACTTCCTGGTGAACCACCTCGAGGATCTCCTGGCAGACGCCGAGATCGTCCCGGCCGTGGACCAGGTGGAGTTCCACCCGCGGCTGCTGCAGCCACACCTGCTGAAGTTCTGCCGGGAACACGGCATCCAGGTGGAGGCCTGGAGCCCGCTGGCGCAGGGGCAGGTCATCTCCGAGCCGCAGGTGCGGGCGCTGGCTGCCAAATACCAGAAGACGCCGGCGCAGATCGTGCTGCGCTGGGATCTGCAGCACCAAGTCGTGACGATTCCCAAGTCGATCAACCCGAACCGCATCGCGGAGAACGCGCAGATTTTCGACTTCGAGCTCTCGCAGGAGGACATGGACGCGTTGGATGCGCTGGACGCAGGCCAGCGCGTGGGGTCAGATCCCAATAATTTCAGTTTCTAAAAGAGACAAACCGGACCTGTGTCCGGCGATGGTCCCAGACCCGCCGGACACAATCCCCCAACCCACCGGGAAAACGCCGCCGCCACTCCGCAAAGGCGAGCGAAGCAGCTGAAGCTGCACGGCAGTAGATGAACAGCAGCTGCGTCCAACTGACGGACCGGAGAAAATACATCATCGACAATACCCTGCACACCACTGCGTAGAACGAACGCTCTTGGGATTACGTAACTGTATCCACCAAATAATACTACATTATTTGGAAAAACGCAAGTCCCAAATGGCGTCACGGCCCCGGATGGCGTCAGGACATGTCTCTCAACCAGATGTTCCGTGCCCTCGCGTTCTCCTGTCTCGGGCTTAGCACAATGGCATCCTGTGGGCACGCTGCCCGGCACACACCGCACCCGAAACACCTGGCAGGATCGATATAGACCTTAGCGAGTGCGGAGGAGTAGAACTGCGCCCCGAACTGACATTGACTCATGCAGGACTTGCATCCGGTGCACAGGTCCCAGTCCACCTGGCAGATGTATTCGGCCCGGAAGAAACTGGGAGCCCCTCGCATCTCGACATACCCCTTGTAGGCCCCACAGTCCCGGTCGCAGTTGCAGATGCCGATCACGTATGGCGTGACACCGGTCCAGATGCTGTGCATCAGCCCTTCCTCATCGAATTGACGGAAGATCTTCTTAGCTTCGTTTTTGTCAAGCACCTCCAGCGACGAAGCGGCGTCAGGAAACCTGCCGAGTAATCCGTACCTGTCCATGCCCAATCCGAAGCAGTATCTCTTGTCTGCCATCCCCGTCGTCATGAATCGGCACCCGCAAGGCATGCGCGTGATGGAGTCCACCATCTCGATCACCTGCTCGACGTCTTCGATGGGCAGGACTTGACCGAAGTGCACGGCCTTTCGGCGGGACAACATCTCCTCTTCACTGGGCTGCGCTTCGGACGTCTCGCCTGGCGGCGTCTCTTCTTCGGGCTCAGCCATACCGCGGATGGCCGGTATCGTGAAACTCTCCCAGAAGCGGTTGTGCCACTCCAGGCGCGACGTGGCCCGAGCGGCTGCCTTCTGCGCGGGGGAAAGCTCCGCATGCAGCAGTTCCGCGGCGTAGTTCTTCATCTGCAGATACCACTTCTTTCCCTCGCCGTGTTCTGTGCAGAACTCGCACATTTGGAACTCCTTTCAGTGCTGAGACACGCGAGGCAGGGGACGATGGAGGGGCTGTGAAACCCGTGCGGACAAGTTCTCACGCTACCATACTAGCACATTTTGGGACGTACAGGACATGCAACTTTTGATTGGCAGGCTCTGCGACGCACCCAATCGACGGTGCGCCACTACGTTGCCCGCCGCACAACCTCGCGCCGGTTGCCTTCGAGGCGTGCTTGACGCTTCTCACGCAGCATGTTAATCTTCACGCCGTGACCATCTATTTCGACATCTCCGCGGCGGTCCATCGTCGCGCGGGGCTGGGGCGCTATGCCGAGAGCCTCGGCCGCGCGCTCCTGCCGCTCCTCGGCGACCGGCTGGCGTTCTTCTACAATGCGGAGGAGGGCGTGCAGCCGCTGGCCGGGCTGGAGCACGTGCCCAGCCGGACGGTGGCCCTGGGTTACAAGCCATGGCGGATGCTGATATGGCTGGGCCAACTGGTGCGCATTCCTTTCAACCAGCTGCTGCCCCGCGCCGCGCTCTTCCACGCCACCGAGCACCTGCTGATGCCGCTGCGCCGCGTGCCGGCCGTGCTGACCGTCCATGACCTGATCTTCCGGCGCTACCCGGCCCATCACAAGCCACTCAATCGTTGGTACCTCAACCTGACCATGCCGCTCTACTGCCGCCGCGCGAGCCATGTCATCGCGGTCTCCGAACAGACCAAGCGCGATGTCATCGAAGCATACGGTGTGCCCGCGGAGAAGATCACGGTGATCTACGAGGCCGCGAGCCCGAACTTCGCGCCGCAAAGCCCCGAAGCCATTGCTGCCATGGGGGTGCAATACGGCCTGCCGGAACGCTACATCCTGAGCGTGGGCACCATCGAGCCGCGCAAGAACCTGGGCCGCGTGCTGACCGCGTTCGAGCGG
>Ga0123333_10000448_pt1 | contig 46037 bp, 46 predicted proteins | sample BioC12SIPDNA_3_FD_89957 | JGI IMG/M metagenome (GOLD analysis project Ga0123333, IMG submission 89957) | Anaerobic biogas reactor microbial communites from Washington, USA - Biogas_R2_B C12 SIP DNA | ecosystem: Engineered > Bioreactor > Anaerobic > Unclassified | place: Washington, USA...
TCAAGACCGGCACCCCGCCGCGGATCGACGGCCGCAGCCTCGACTACTCGGTGATGGAGCGCCAGCCCGGTGACGACCCGCGGCCGGTGTTCTCCTTCATGGGCCGCCACGCCGACCACCCGCGCCAGGTCGACTGCTGGATCACCCACACCAGCGAGCGCACCCACGAGATCATCCGCGCCGCGCTCGACCGCAGCCCGCTGTACACCGGGTAGATCGAGGGCACCGGGCCGCGGTACTGCCCCTCGATCGAGGACAAGGTGGTGCGCTTCGCCGACAAGGACCACCACTTGCTGTTCGTGGAGCCCGACGGCGTGAACACGAGCGAGCTCTACCTCCAGGGGCTGTCGAGCTCGATGCCGCCGCACATCCAGGACGAGATGATCCGCACGCTGCCCGGCTTCGAGCGCGCCATGATCCACCGCTACGCCTACGCCGTGGAGTACGACGCCATCGACCCGGCGCAGCTCGACGTGACGCTGATGTCGCGGCGGCTCGCCGGCCTCTTCTCGGCGGGGCAGATCAACGGCACCAGCGGCTACGAGGAGGCGGCGGCCCAGGGGTTCGTGGCGGGCGTGAACGCGGCGCGCCACGCGGCCGGCATGGAGCGCGTCACGGTGCGGCGCGACCAGGGTTACATCGGCGTGATGCTCGACGACCTGGTGCGCTGGGGCATCGAGGAGCCGTACCGCATGCTGACCTCGCGCAACGAGTACCGGCTGCTGCATCGGCAGGACAACGCCAACGAGCGCCTGATGACGCTGGGCCACGCCTGGGGCACGGTGGACGCGGCGGCGCTGGCACGCCAGCAGCGCTCCGAGGAGCGCGTGCGGCGCGAGGTGGAGCGCTTGGGCCGGGTGCGCCACCAGGGCGACCTGGCGGCGACGATGCTGGTCCGGCCGGGAGCGGACTACGCGGGCGTCACCGCACTCGTAGGGCCCGCCGCGGAGCCGCTGTCGCGCGAGGAGGTGGCCAAGGTCGAGACGCTGATCCGCTACGCCGCCTACATCGAGCGCGCCAGGAAGCAGCTCGAGGGCCGGGCCGCCTACGAGCGCATGAGCCTGGCGGGGGTCGACTTCGACCGGGTGCCGAGCCTCTCGAAGGAGGGGGCCGAGGCCCTCAAGCGCGCGAAGCCGAGCTCGCTGGGGGCAGCGCAGCGCCTGCGGGGCGTGCGCGACAGCGACGTGACCGCCCTGCTCGTCCACTTGAAGACGCGGGCCGGCAGGGCCGGCGTGGGTGCGGGCGGCATGGCCGCCGGGGAGGCCGCCGCGCCGGCGGAGCCGTGAGGCGCAGGGGGTCAGCGGCAGCGGGGTTCGGAGGGGATGTTTCACGTGAAACATCCGGGACCCACCGTCGCGGTGTTTCACGTGAAACATCCCCGGCCGGCGACCTGGCGGCTCCAAGCGGCACGTGCGCGCCGCCTGCCGCGACCCCGAGGGCGGCGCGCCGATGAGCGCCCCTGACCTGCAACAGGGCGTCGAGGGCTACGCCGCGCTGGTGCGGCGCTACCACCGCACCCTCGACCTGGTGTCCGACGCCGGGCTGCGCGAGCTCCCGCGCCACATCGCCGACGGTCAGCGCTACGCGCGGCTGATCGAGCGAGTGGCGGGGCCCTCGGCCACGGTGGTCGACGTCGGCTCCGGGGTGGGGCTGCCGGGCGTCGTGATCGCGCTCGCCCTGCCGCGCGCGCAGGTGTTCCTGGTGGAGCGCCGCCGGCGGCGCACCGCCTTCCTGGAGCTGGCCGCGGCGCAGCTCGGCCTGGCGAACGTCACCGTGGTGGGCGACGACGTGCGGGCGGTGGAGGGCGTCTGCGCCGACGTGGTGACCGCGCAGGCGGTGGCCGACCTGGCCACCATCGTGGAGCTCACGCGCCACCTCCACGCCGACCCCTGCTACGTGCTGAGCCGCCGCGCCGAGGGCGGGCCGGGCAGCCTCGCCGCCGTGTGGCGCGCCGGCGGGCTCGTCGGCGACGGGCAGACCGGTGCCGAGGGCCTCCCGGCAGGCGCCGAGGTCCTGGAAGAGCCCCTGGAGCCCCGTGGTAGCCTCGTCGCAGTACGGCTACCCGGAGGCTCTGCGTGCCAATCATCGGCGTGATCAACCAGAAGGGTGGCGTCGGCAAGACAACGACAGCAGTGAACCTCTCGGCGGCGCTCGCGGAACGACGGAACGTGCTCCTCGTCGACCTCGACCCGCAGGCCAACGCCAGCAGCGGCGTGGGCCTCACAGAACCGGAAAGAACCGTCTACGACGTGATCGCCGGTCGCGCATCGGCGCGTCAAGCTGTCAGCCGCACGGCCACCGCCCAACTCGACCTGCTAGCGGCCTCGGCCGACCTGGCCGGGGCGGCGGTGGAGCTCGACGCCAGCCGCGACAGCATGCTGCTGCTGGCGCGCGGGCTCATCGGCGTGCGGCCGAACTACGATTTCATCGTCATCGACGCCCCGCCCTCGGTCGGAGCGTTGACGCTCAACGCGTTGGCGGCCGCCGACCTGCTCATCGTCCCGCTCCAGACGGAGTACTACGCGTTGGAAGGGATCGCGAGCATGATGGAGACGATCGAACGCGTGCGGGGCTCCCTCAACTCCGACCTGCGCATCCTGGGCATCCTCCTGACCATGTACGACGGACGCACGCGGTTGTCGCAGGAGGTGGAGGAGAACGTGAGGCGCCACTTCGGGGAGCTCGTCTTCGACACCGTCATCCCCCGCACGGTGCGCCTCGCCGAGGCGCCGTCGTACGGCCAGTCGGTGCTCGACTACGCCCCCACGTCGCACGGGGCCGTGGCGTACCAGGCGTTGGCAGAGGAGGTCATCGAGCGTGTCAGCCAAGGCTAGGGGTTTGGGGCGAGGGCTCGACGCCCTGCTGCCCAAGGTCGAGAAGGGCGTCCAGCAGGTGCCGGTGGCCCAGCTGCGCGTGTCGCGCTTCCAGCCACGCCTGCGCATGGACGAGGAGGCGATCGCCGAGCTGGCCGCCTCGGTGGCGGCGAAGGGCGTGCTCCAGCCGATCCTGGTGCGGCCGGTGGACGGGGGCTACGAGATCGTCGCGGGCGAGCGGCGCTTCCGCGCCGCGCAGCGCGCCGGACTGATCACCGTGCCCGCCGTGGTGCGCGAGCTGTCGGACCAAGAGACGCTCGAGATCGCCATCGTCGAGAACCTGCAGCGCGAGGACCTCAACCCCATGGAGGAGGCGCGCGCCTTCAAGCAGCTGCTCGACTTCGGCCTCAACCAGGAGAAGGTGGCGCAGGCGGTGGGGAAGAGCCGCAGCGCCATCGCCAACACCCTGCGGCTGCTGGCGCTGCCGGAGGCGGCCCAGGCGGCCCTGGAGGAGGGGCTCATATCGGCCGGCCACGCCCGTGCGGTGCTGGCCCAGCCGGAGGCCGACCGCGAGTGGGCGCTCGCCGAGATCGTGCGCCGTGGGCTCAACGTGCGCCAGGCCGAGGCCCTGAAGCGGCCGGCGGAGGGGGCGGCCAAGGAGAAGCCGGCCAGGCGCTACGCGCAGTTGGAGCAGGACCTCAGCCGCTTCGCCGGCACGCGCGTCAACATCACCGGCGGCAAGAAGGGGCGCATCGAGCTCCACTTCCACGACGAGGACGAGCTGCAGCGGTTGCTGGAGCTGCTCGGCTACCAGGCCTGAACGGCGCGGGCCGCGCTGCGGCCCGGTGTTACCATTCGACCGAGGCGCGTCACGGGGCCCACGGGCCGCCGCCGCGCATGCCACTCCATAACGAGGTGTTCCCATGAAGCAACCAGTTCGCGTCGCGGTGACCGGGGCGGCCGGGCAGATCGGCTACGCGCTGCTGTTCCGCATCGCGTCGGGCGAGATGCTCGGGAAGGACCAGCCCGTCATCCTGCAGCTGCTCGAGATCCCGCAGGCGCTCAAGGCCCTCGAGGGCGTCGTGATGGAACTGGACGACTGCGCCTTCCCGCTGCTTCACGGCGTGGTGACCAGCGACGACCCGGCCGTGGCGTTCAAGGACGCCGACTACGCCCTGCTGGTGGGCTCGCGTCCCCGCGGGCCCGGCATGGAGCGCAAGGACCTGCTGCAGGCCAACGGCGCCATCTTCACCGTGCAGGGCAGGGCGCTGAACGACCACGCCTCGCGCGACGTCAAGGTGTTGGTGGTGGGCAACCCCGCCAACACCAACTGCCTGATCGCCATGCGCAACGCGCCCGACCTGGCGCCCGAGCGGTTCAGCGCCATGACGCGGCTCGACCACAACCGCGCCCTCAGCCAGCTGGCCGCCAAGACCGACGCACGCGTGGCCGACGTCCAGCGGATGATCATCTGGGGCAACCACTCCAGCACCCAGGTACCCGACCTGAGCCACGCCACGGTGGCGGGCCGGGCGGCGCGCGAGCTCGTCGAGCAGAACTGGGTCGAGGAGACGTTCATCCCCCTGGTGCAGAAGCGCGGCGCGGCCATCATCGACGCCCGCGGCGCCTCCAGCGCCGCCTCGGCGGCCAACGCCGCCATCGGCCACATGCGCGACTGGGTGCACGGCACGCCCGAGGGCGACTGGACGAGCATGGCCATCCCCAGCCAGGGCTGGTACGGCGTTACCGAGGGCCTCGTCTACTCGTTCCCGGTCACGGTCGCAGGCGGCGAGGTGCGCGTGGTGGAAGGCCTCGAGCACGGCGCCGGCGTGCAGGAGCGCATGCGCCTCTCCGAGCAGGAGCTCCTCGAGGAGCGCGAGGCGGTCGCCGACCTGATCTAGCCGGCCGCGTTCGCCGCACGCCGGTCCCCAGGCGCCGCACGGCTCGGTCCGTGCGGCGCCTCGTCCGTTCGGGCGCCCGTGCTACGATTCCGGCAGCTACGGCCGCCCCGGCCGGAGAGGCATGACAGGATGAACCGCAGCGAACCACCGGCATCGACGGGCCCGCAGGCCCAGGAGGCACGGCCGGCGGCCGAACGGCCGCGCGCCGAGGCCGCCGAGCCCCGCCGGGTGCTGAAGCAGCACGGCCTCCGCTACAGCCGCCCGCGCGAGGTGATCCTCGGCTACCTCCTCGAGGAGGACCGGCACGTCAGCGCCGAGAGCCTCTACATGGACCTGCGGCAGCGCGGGGAGGAGCTCAGCCTCTCCACCGTCTACCTGAACCTGGCGGCGCTCGCCGAGGCGGGCCTGGTGCGCGAGTTCAAGAGCCCCAACGGCCTCTCGGTCTACGACAGCAACGTCAGCCCCCACTACCACGTCGTGTGTCGCGACACGGGCGAGGTGCTGGACGTGCCGGCGCCGGAGATCGACGGGGTGCCGCTAGGTCGCTACCTGAAGGAGTACGTCGAGCGGCTGACCGGCTGGGAGGTCGACGAGCCGCGCTTCAGCTTCACGGGTCGCAGCGCCGCGGAGGCGCGCGCAGCCGAGGGAAGCGACGAGGGCTAGCCGCCCGCAGGCGCCCGCGGCGCCCCTCAGCTGCGCCCCGGGCGGCGCGCCCGTGGCATAGACTCGGGCCACATGGAAGCCGAAGCCAGCCCCGCCCGGCGCCTCTTCGAGATCCGCACCGGGCTCAGTCACGAGGACCTGCTGGAGATCGAGCAGATCCAACGCGAGATCTGGGGCCCCGACGACGTCGTTCCCGTGCCGCACCTGCGTGCCGTCGAGCACGCCGGCGGCCTCGTGGCCGCAGCGTTCCGCGGCGAACGGGTCGTGGGCTTCTCGTACGGCTTCCTGGCCGCGCCGCACGGCCGCGGCATGGCGGGCGCCGGGCTGCACTCCCACATGGTGGCGGTGCGCAGCGAGGGGCGCGGCCTCGGCGTGGGGCAGTCGCTCAAGTGGCACCAGCGCGACTGGTGCCTGCGCCGCGGCATCGGCTGGATCAGCTGGACCTTCGACCCCCTGCAGGCGCGCAACGCCCGCTTGAACCTCGAGTACCTCGGGGCGCTGGCCTACGACTACCTGGTGGACTTCTACGGCCCCATGTCCGGCCCGCTGGGCGGCGGGCAGAGCAGCGACCGCCTGATGGCGCTGTGGCAGCTGGGCTCCGCCCGGGTCAAGCGCCAGCTGGCGCGCGCCGACGTGGGCGCGGCCGAGGGCGAGGCGTCGCTCGCAGGCGACGCCGGCCTGCCGGCCGCCGACGACACCTGGGCCGTCCGGCCCGACCGGCCGGGGCACGACGCTGAGCCGCTCATCGGCGTGGTCGCCCCCGAGGTCCCGGAGGTGAGGGTGGCGGTGCCGCGCGACGTGACCCGGCTGCTGGTGGAGGACCCGGAGCTGGCGCGCCGCTGGCGCTCCGCCGTCGGGGTGACGCTCACGCGCCTGCTGGAGGCGGGCTACGTGGTGGCGGGGTTCCGCGACGGGGCCTACGTCGTGAAGCGGGACCTTACGGAGTGGGAAGCGAAAGATAACAAACTGTAAAACCCTGCTTGACAATCCTCGAAGCCTCCCCTATCATCCTTGCGAGGAGGCGAGGAGCATGTTCGATTACCGGTTCGCTCGCAACGGTCAGGAGTACACCGCCCGGCTCCGTCAGGAGGCGCTGAACGATCGGCTCGCGCGCTCGGTGAACCCGGGCCTCGCCGCTCTCGCAGCGCGCGCCTTCCGCGCCTGGGCCACGCGGCTGGAGCGCCGCAGCAGCCAGGCCGCCCCCACGTGGTGGAGCCTCGAGGAGGAACGCCACGCGCTCGACCGCAGTCGCCGGCATGCCTACGCCGGCACCGAACTCTGAGCCCGAGTCCCGATCAGGAGCCAGCAACGTGAGCGACATCGACAGGATCAAGCAGATGGTGCAGGACGGCCGCATCACCCAGGAGGAGGCCGACCGCCTCATCGAGGTGCTATCCGAGGCGCAGGCCGCCGACGAGGAGCTGCAGCAGGCCGGCGCGGAGATCGACGCCGAGGCGCAGGCGGCGCTCGCCGCCCCCGAGCAGGCCGCGAACCAGCCGGACGCGACCGCTTCCGGAGCGGACCCCGCCTCCGAGGCGCGCCAGCCGGCCGAGCCGCCCGCGCTCCCGTCGGCCGCCGGCGCCCAGGCGCCGCTGCCGCCCCTCGCCGCGCCCACGGGCCAGGCACCGCACACCCCCGCCGAGCCGGTGGCGCCGCGCACCCCGCCCACGCCCCCGACCCCACCCGTCCCCCCGCCGCCGCCCCCGCCCCCCGCGCCCCACCCCCCGGCGGCCGAGGCCGGCGCCGCCCGCCCGCGCATCGCGCCCGACGACGCCCGTTGGGTGCGCATCGAGATGCTGGCCGGCGACCTCGAGGTGAGCGTCGACCCCGACATCACCAGGCCGTCGGTGGAGAGCGACGGGGCGGGCAACCTGATCTTCGAGGAGAGCCCCGAGGGCTTCCGCATCCGCTGGGACCAGGCGGGCGGCAGCAACTTCCTCGACCGCCTCGTCGGCCGGCTCCGCACCGGCAACATCGACGTGCAGGTCCCGGCCGGCTTCGGCGTCGACCTCGCCGCCACCGCGGGCAACGTGGAGCTCGAGGGCGTGCCATACCTGCGCGGCCACCTCACGGCCGGCAACCTGGACGCCCACGGCCTCAAGGGCATCGACCTCGTGTGCCGCGCCGGCGACATCGACCTGGGCCTCGAGCTCACCGAGGGCGCGCACCGCATCAACGTGACCACCGGCGACGTGAACGTGCGCCTCGCGCGCGGCTCGAGCGTGACGGTGAAGGCCGACGTCTCGATCGGCGACGCCGACAGCTCGGTCGAGGGCATCCGGGCCACGGGCCGCGGGCTCGGCGCCGGCCTCGAGGGCGCCACCGGCGGGGGCGCCGCCACGCTCGACATCCACCTCACCACCGGGGACCTCGAGCTGGAGGTCGACCATGGCTGAGAACGAGGACCGCCGCCGCATCCTGGACATGCTCGCCGCCGGCACGATCTCGGTCGACGAGGCCGCCAACCTGCTCAAGGCGCTGGGCCCCGGCACGCCCGGCCGCGCCATCGAGCCGCCCGCGCCGCCGCGCCCGGCCGGCCAGGCGCGCCTGCTGCGCATCTCCATCGACGCCGTCAAGCCCGAGGACGAGGGGGGCGAGAACGCCAAGGTGCGCATCAACGTGCCCATCGCCCTGGCGCGCTTCGCGACCCGCTTCCTGCCCAAGGAGGCGAGCGCCGAGCTGCAGGAGCAGGGCGTGAACATCGAGGAGATCCTGAACGCCCTGGGCGAGGAGCTGCCCGACGGCAAGCTCGTCGACATCGACGCGCAGTCGGAGGACCCCACCCAGGGCAGCTCGCGCATCGTCATCGAGGTCGTCTGATGATGACGCTGCGGAGCTTCGACGAGGCGGGCCGCCGCGCGTACCTCGACGAGGTGCGGCCGCGCTTCCTCGTGCTCCGCGTCCGGGCCGAGCGCGTGAACCTCGTATGGGGCTTCCCGCTCTGGGCGCTGGAGGAGGTGGTGGCGTTCGTGCTCGGCGCCACCGCGCTGCTCAACGCTGCGCTCCCGCTGCTGCCCGCGAGCTGGCGCGCCCGCCTCCGCGGCGGCGTGCGGGTCGGCGGCCGCAGCTTCGAGCTCGGCGCCGCAGCCGCCGCGGCGCCGGCACCCACCGGCGAACGCCTGGCCCTGGGGCGCGTCCTCGAGCTGCTGAACGACCTCGCCGCCGGCTCCCTGCGCGACGTGCTGCGGCTGCCGCCTGGCGAGCCGTACGTGGAGGTCGACGCCCAAGGGGCGCGCGTCTCGATCGTCGCCCACTGATCCCCGGGCGCCGCCAGCGCGGCGCCGGTCACCAGGAGAACCATCCATGCCGAGACTCCCCATGCCCACCGCTTGCCCCGTCACCGGGGGACCGCTGCTCGTCACGCGCCTCGAGTGCGAGGAGAGCGGCATCAAGATCGAGGGGCGCTTCACCCCCAACGAGTTCGCCGTGCTGCCCGAGGAGAACCTCGAGTTCCTGCGCCTGTACGTGAAGGTGCGCGGCAACCTCAAGGAGGTCGAACGCATCCTCGGCGTCAGCTACCCCACGGTGCGCCTGCGCTTCGAGAAGCTCCTCCTGGCGCTCGGCTACGAGGTCGGCCCCGACCCGGCCGAGGAGCGCAGCACCATCCTCGACCTCCTCGAGCGCGGCGAGATCGACGCCGAGGAGGCCTCCAAACGGCTTCAGTCGCTCACGCGGCGCGGTTGACTCCTCCAGGCGCCGCGTGAGCCCTGGGGCGCCGGCCCAAGCAGGCACCAGCCGGGCCGGCGCCCGCGGCCGGGACGCGTCCCGCTCGCCCCTCGCGGGGCGGCCGACGCACGACCGCCGCTCCCACGACCCTCCGTTATACTCGCGGGTGCATGCCTGACTACTACGCCATCCTCGAGGTAGAGCGCACGGCAGACGCCAAGACCATCAAGGCCGCCTACCGGAAGCTGGCGCTGGCCTACCACCCCGACCGCAACCCCGGCGACCAAGCCGCCGAGGAGAGGTTCAAGCAGATCAACGAGGCGTACGCCGTGCTCTCCGACCCCGAGAAGCGCGCGCGCTACGACCGCTACGGCAGCGTCGACGACAGCATCCCGCTGGGCGGCGACATCTTCGACATCTTCGCCTCGGTGTTCGGGACCAACTTCGGCGCCAACTTCGGTGGCGGGCGGGCGCGGCAGCGCGGCCAGCCGGGCGAGGACCTCGAGGCGGAGCTGACCGTCACCCTCGAGCAGGCGCGCGACGGCGCCACCGTCGAGGTCGAGGTCGAGCGCCTCAAGGCGTGCCACCACTGCCACGGCGAGCGCGCCGAGCCGGGCTCGAACGGCCGCTCCACCTGCGCGCGCTGCGGCGGCGCGGGCCAGGTGCGCGTGCAGACGCAGTCGATCTTCGGCTCGGTGGTCACGGCGCGCACCTGCCCCGACTGCCACGGGGCCGGCGAGGTCATCACCACGCCCTGCCGCGTGTGCAACGGGCGCGGGCGCGAGGTCACCAACGACCGCATCGAGGTCACCCTGCCGCGCGGCATCGACGGCGGCTACCGCCTGCGCGTGCCGCGCGAGGGCAACGCCGGCGTCGACGGCGCCCCGGCAGGCGACCTCTACCTCTACATCGAGATGGAGCCGCACCCGTTCCTGGAGCGCGCTGGCGACGACCTGCACTACCGGCTCGAGGTCGGCATGGCTCAGGCGGCGCTCGGGGCGCGCTTCACCGTCCCCACGCTCGACGGCGAGGAGGAGCTGCGCCTGCCCGCCGGCACCCAGCCCGGTACCGAGTTCCGCTTGCGGGGCAAGGGCATGCCGCGCCTGCGCCAGGTGGGCTACGGCGACCAGATCGTCACCGTGCAGGTGGTCGTGCCTCAGGGTCTCGACGGCGAGGCGCGCGAGCACCTGCTGGCCTACGCCGCCGCGCTCGGGGAGCGCGTGGGCGAGCGCTCCGGCGAGCGCGAAGGCGACGACGACCAGCGCGGCGACAACGGCTCGGTGGTCGACAAGGTCAAGGGCTTCTTCCAGGGCCGCCGCCGCGCGGGCCGCGGCCACGACGCCGCCGACGGGACCGACGACGCCACCGACGCCGCCGAGGGCGGCGGTGAGCAGGCGAGCGAGCCCGTCGCCGGCTGAGGCCCCTCGTCCGGACCCCGCTGGCCCGCCCGCGAGCTCAACCGCGTAGCGTCCCCGCGATCCAGGCGTCCAGCTCGGCGGCCGCCTCCTCCCCCACCTTCGGCACGAAGCGCGCGCCCCGCTCGGCGCGGAACCAGGTGCGCTGGCGCTTGGCGTAGCGCTGCGTGGCCAGCTCCACCGCGGCCTGCGCCTCCTCCAGGCTGCTCTCGCCGCGCAGGTGCGCCGCGACCTCCTTGTAGCCGATCGCCTGCAGCGCGGTGGGCTGCTCGGGGTAGGCGCGCAGCAGCGCCGCCACCTCCTCCACCAGGCCGGAATCGAACATGCGCCGCGCGCGGCCCGCGATGCGCGCTCGCAGCGTGGCGGCATCGGGCATGAGCACCAGCAGGTCGTAGCGGTAGCGCGGCGGCAGCGGCGCGAAGGCGCTCGGCGGCCTGCCGGTCCGACGCAGCACCTCGAGGCTGCGCACCACGCGGCGCGGGTTGCCGGCGGCGCGCTCGGCGTCGGCCGGCGCCGCGGCCGCGAGCTCGGCGATCAGCTCCGGCAGCCGCCCCTGCTCGACCGCGTCCCACAGCGGCGCCTGCACGCTGGGGTCGGCGGGCGGCACGGTGGGCAGGCCCTCGCGCAGCGCGCGCAGGTAGAAGCCGGTGCCGCCGGCCACGAGGGGCAACCGGCCGCGGGCGAGGACCTCGGCGATCGCGGCTTCGGCCACGCGCACGTAGTCCGCCACCGAGAAGGGCTCGGCCGGCGTCACCACGTCGAGCAGGTGGTGCGGCACGCGCGCCCGCTCCGCCGCCGTGGGCTTGGCGGTGCCGATGTCCATCCCCGCGTAGACCTGCATGGCGTCGGCGGTGACCACCTCGAGGCCGTGGCGCTCCGCCAGCCGCAGGGCGGCGTCGCTCTTGCCCGAGGCGGTGGGGCCGGCCAGCATGGGGATCACGGGCATGCCGAACGCTAACAGACCCCTAAGGGGCGGGTGCTAGACTCGCGGCATGAAGATCGAGAAGTACGGCGGCACCGCCAGCGACGTCCAGGAGCTGCTCAGCATCCGCGACGGCATCGGTGCGCTGCTCGAGAGCCACGCCGGAGCCGCGCCGCTCACCCCCCGGGCCGACCTGTACGACCTGGGCGAGGCGCTGCAGCTGCACCTGGAGGTACCGGGCGTGCAGCTCGCCGACCTCGAGATCGGCCTCGACGACGAGGGCCTGCAGGTGGCCGGCCTGCGCGAGCCGGGCCTCGAGCTCGGCAGCGTGGTCTTCGCCGAGCGGCCGGTGGGCCCCTTCCACCGCACCATCCCGCTGCCCGAGCCGGTGGAGCCCGAGGGCGTCACGGCGCACCTGGCGTCGGGGGTGCTGGTCGTCACCCTGCCCAAGCGGCGCTGACGCCGGCGGCCGCCCACGCCCGGGCGCCGCGCGGCGCCCAACGCCCAGCGGAGCCCGCCGCGGGCCGGCGGGCCCTCAGTCGAGCTCGATCTCCAGCTGCCCCTGCACGTTGCCGATGACCACCACGTCGTCGGAGTCGAGGTAGTAGAGCAGCCGGTTCCCCTCCAGCACGTCGTCGCCGCGCACGCTCCGCGCGGGGTTGCCGACCAGCACGGCGGTGCCGGCCTCCTCGTCGAGCTCGAGGGAGAAGCCGCTGGTGACGCGCTCCTCGCTCGTGACGCGTACGTTGCCCAGCAGCGTGGCGCGTTGCGCGCCCACCGCGAACGTCATGCGGTCGGCCTCGGCCAGCAGCGGCTCGCCGCCGTCGTCGCTGGCGCGCTCCAGGGCGATGGGGCCGTCCATCACGCCCTCGTCCTCGCCCCGGTCGAGGAAGAAGCGCGTGCCGCGCACCTCGGTGCGCCCCTGCACCAGCGTCACGCGCGGCGTCGCTACCGGCTCCGCCGCCTCGATGCAGCCCGGCCGGTTGAAGGTCACGCTCGCGTCGCTGAGCTCCAGCGTCTCCTCGCCCTCCCCCTCCTGCGCCGCCACCGGCGCCCGGATGACGGCCAGCGACGAGGTGAGCAGGGCGTCCTCCACGCGCGTCTCCACGTGGCCGGGGGCCGGGCCGTAGACGATGGTCAGGCGCTGCCCCTCCTCGCAGTTGCGGTTGTTGCCGATGGTGCGCGCGCCGTCGGCGGCGAGCGCGCGGTTGGAGATCACCAGCTCGGTGTCGTCGCGCTTCAGGGTGAAGGTCGAGGCCGTCTGGGCGATCGCCACCGCCGCCACCACGGCCGCGGCGCCGCCGAGGAGCGCCGGCAGAAGCTTCCGCCTGGCGCCCCTCGGGCTCACGGCGCGGTCTCGCCCGCCAGGGCGAAGGCGCCCACGTCGAACTGGCTCGGCACCGAGGCGTCGATCGCCTCGAAGAAGTCGAACTCGATGTCCTGCATGATGCGGTCGGTGGTGAGGGTGGCGCCGCTCTCGGAGTCGACCGCCTCGGCGGGCGCGCCCTCGGCGCCCACGATCTCGGCGATGCCCGACGCGTCGTCGAAGAACACCAGCGCGCCGGTGCTGGTGATGGGGCCGTCGACCACCGTCACGTTGCCGCGCGCGTAGAGCAGGCGCTCGTCGGTGAGCACGCGGATCTCGTCGGCGGTGATGACCATCTCGCTGCCGTCGTCGTCGAGGCGCGTCATGCGCGCCTGGCCGCCTTCGCTGACGAACACGCCGAGGGTGCGCTCCTCCTCGTAGACCAGCGTGGCGGCCTCGGCCGTCTGGTTGCCGTTCACGAGCCGCACGCCGCCCGACGAGGTGGAGCGGTCGGTGTCGACGTCGAACTCCACGGCGGCGGCGGTGATCGCGACCGGCTCGCCGCCCTCCTCCTCGGGCGCCACGACCACCTCGGCGGGCCCGTCGAGCACGCCCAGGCCGGTGGCCTCGCTGTAGGTGAGCGCCGGCCCCACCGCCGTGAGGCGCCCGCGCTCCACCAGCACGCCGCCCTGGAAGGCGGCGGTGCGCTGGCCGCCCTGGCCGATGGAGGTGCCCTCGGGGGCGCTCAGCTCGGCGTGGTTGCCGCGGATGGTCAGCGTCGACACGGTGGCGACGATGCCGTGCTCGTCGGGGTGCTCGTAGATGATGGGGCCGGAGCGCAGGTTGCCGCGCTGGGTGCCGCCCGAGCCGTCGATGGTGATGATGCGGCGGCTGGGCTCGGCCGGCGCCTCCCCGGCAGCGTCCTGGGCGGAGCCGATCGCGAGCAGGAGGGCGAGGGCGAGCAGGGGCGCCGCGAGGGCGACGGGACGACGTTCCATTCAGTTCTCCCCGGGTGAGTCGACGACGAACTGAGCGTACCCCACGGTGCCGGGGCCGCCCGCCTCGAAGTCGGTGAAGTCGAAGCTGATGCGCATGTCCTCGAAGACGCTCTCGCCGAGGTCGGGGCCCGACATGGTGGCGCGCGGCACCTCGAAGCGGCCCGCGCGCTGGTCGATCAGCACTTGGCGGCTGCCCTTGGCCTCCATGCGCAGGTCGAGCTCGTCGTCGACGAGGAAGGCGTGCATCGCCTCCCCGCGCAGGTTGTCGGAGCGGTCGATCGTGACCTGGTCGGAGCTCAGGGTGAAGTCGGTCTCGCCGTCCACCGTGCGGCGCCCGTCCTCGATGGCGAAGAGGGTAGCCTCCTGCACGTTGGGCTCGTACTCCACGCGAGGGGCGGCGAAGTACCAGACGGCGTCGGGGTCGGTGCGCGGGTAGAGGGTGACCTCCACGTCCTCCAGCTCCACGGCGCCGCCCGGCACCACCGTGGTGCGGCTGGGCAGCAGGGCCAGCGCCACCAGCGCCGCCACCACCACGGCGAAGGGGATCAGCGCCAGACGGAGCATGCGCTGAATCTACCAGCGGCCGGCACTGAGAAGGATGACGTGCTGGATGAAAGGGCGTTCACCCAGCCGCGCGGGCGGCGGCCGCCGCTCACTCGAACGAGACGTTCACCACCTGGAACACGCTGGAGGCGCCGTTCGGGCTGGTGACGACCACCTGGTCGCCCACGCGCTTGCCCAAGAGGTTCTGCCCCAGCGGGGACTCGTCGGAGACGCGGCCCTCGAGGATGTCGGCCTCGTGGGTGCCCACCAGGTGGAACACGAGGTTCTCGCCGTCCTCGCCGGCCAGCGTGAGGCTGGCGCCCAGGCGCGCGACGCCCGCGTCGGCGCCGTCGTTCTCCACGACCACGGCGCGGTGCAGCAGCTCCTCGAGGTCGGCGATGCGCGCCTCGTTGGCGCTCTGCAGCAGGCGCGCCTCGTCGTAGGCCGCGCTCTCGCGCAGGTCGCCGTCGGCCAGGGCGGCGCCCATGTAGTCGGCCAGCTCCTGGCGCTTCTCTTCCTTGAGGTAGCGCAGCTCTTCCTTCAGCTTCTCGAGACCGCGGGCGGTCATCTTCACGGGTTCTTTCGGCACGGTGCTCCTCACTCGGACGGGTAGGCTCCCGCCTCCGAACGCCGCCCGGTACGGGCTTGGCGGCAAGCGAGCCGGCGGGCGACACGCGCCGCCGGGGCAACGTCCGCTCGCGATTATAAAGCGCCATGGCGCCGTGGGCGGTGGAGGGCTACGGGTCGCACGCTGCGCCGGCGACGCTCGGCTTGCTACAATCTGGGACCGCGCGACCGGCCAGCCGGCCCGCGCCCACGCGCACGCCGAACGTGGGCCCTTAGCTCAGCGGTGAGAGCAGGCGACTCATAATCGCTTGGTCGCTGGTTCGAATCCAGCAGGGCCCACCAACACCAAGCGCTTCCCCCTAACGCGCAGCGGCGCCTCGCCGCCCACCGGTGTAACGTCGTCGTCGATGCCCGACACCGTGGAGGTCGTCCCCTACGACCCCGCCTGGCCCCGGCGCTTCGCCGTCGAGCGCGCCTGGCTCGTCGCCGCCCTCGGCTGGCTGGCGGCCGGCGGCCACGTGGCGCGGGTCGAGCACGTCGGCTCCACGTCCGTGCCCGGGCTCGCCGCCAAGCCGTGCGTCGACGTCCTCGTCACCGCCTGGCCGGTCCCGCTGCCGTCGGCGGCGGTCGCGGCGCTCGAGCGCCTCGGCTACGCGTACCGCGGCGAGCACGGCATCCCCGGCCGCGACTACTTCACCAAGGGGCCGCACCACTACCACCTCCACGTGCTGGAGCCGGGCAGCGGCTTCGCGGCCGACCACCTCCTCTTCCGCGACTACCTCCGCGCCGAGCCGGCGGCCGCCGCGCGCTACGCGAGCGCCAAGCGCGAGCTGGCCGCCCGCTACCGCGACGCGCGGGAGCGCTACCAGGAAGGCAAGGGCCCGGTGATCGCGGAGCTGCTCGCGGCGGCCGACCGCTGGTACCGCGAGGAGGTGGGCTTCGCGAGCCTCGTGCGCGCGCTGCGGGACGTGCGCGACCTGCCGCTGCCCTGGTGGGTGAGCAGCGGCTGGGCGCTCGACCTCCACCTCGGCCGCGTCACGCGCCTGCACCACGACGTCGACCTGGGGCTGTTCCGCGACGACCAGCTGGTCGCGCGGGCGCACCTGGCGGCGCGCGGCTGGCGCTTCGTGGCGCCTCACGAGGGCCGGCTCGAGCCCGTGCCGGACGCCACGCGCCTGGAGCCGCCGCGGCACCAGCTGCATGCCCACCGCCAGGGCGAGTTCCTCGACCTGCTCCTCAACGAGCGCGAGGGGGACGCCTGGCGCTTCCGGCGCGACCCGCGCGTGACGCGGGCGCGCGAGCGGCTCGTGCTGCGCAGCCCCGACGGCCTGCCCTACCTGGCGCCCGAGGTGGCGCTGCTCTTCAAGAGCGCCACCAGCGGAGGACCGTCGCGACCGCGCGACGAGGCCGACTTCGACGCCGTGATGGCCGCGGGCCTCGAGCCGGAACGTCGCCACTGGCTGCGCGACGCGCTCGCGGTCTACCGCCCGGGGCATCCGTGGCTGGCGCGGCTGACGTGACGGGGGCCGGCACGGCGCCGTAGAGTTCGGGCATGTCACAGGCTCCGACCGGTGTTCCACGTGAAACGTTCGACCGGGCACGCGACTTCGTCTACTCGCACGCCCGGCTGCTCGAGCGCCAGCTCTTCCGCTACCGGTACGAGGACGGGCCCGAGGCGCTGGTCCTGTCGGCCTTGGCGGCCTACCAGAACGCCGACGGCGGCTTCGGGAACGCGCTGGAGCCGGACAAGCGCACGCCTTACAGCCAGCCGATCGACGTGGAGACGGCGTTCGAGGTGCTCGACGAGCTCGACGCCATGGACTCGCCGATGGTGCAGCGCGCCTGCAGCTTCCTGGGGTCGATCACGACGCCCGAAGGTGGCGTGCCCTTCTCGCTCCCCAGCGTGAACGCCTTCGCCCACGCCCCGTGGTGGGGCGCCGACGAGGAGCCGCCCGCCGCCATCAACCCCACCGCCGGCATCGCCGCCATCCTGCTCCGCCACGGCGTGCGCCACCCGTGGCTGGAGCGGGCGCTCGCCTTCTGCCGCGCCGCGATCGAGCGCTCCGAGAGCACCCAGTTCCACGACCTCAGGGAGGCGATCCACCTGCTGGAGGCGCTGACTACCGGCCCCGAGGCCGGGTGGGCGCAGCGGCAGCTCGACCGCCTGGCCGAGCGCATCACCGCCGGCGGCCTGATCGAGACCGACCCCGGGGCGCAGGGCTACGTGATGAAGCCGCTCGACTGGGCGCCCACGCCGCGGAGCTTCGCGCGGAAGCTCGTGGCCGACGACGTGGTGGAGCGGCACCTGGAGGCCCTGGTCGCCGAGCAGCAGCCCGACGGCGGCTGGCCGATCTCGTGGCCCACCGTCAGCCCCGCCGTCGAGCTCGAGTGGCGCGGCATCGTCACGCTGCGGGCGCTACGGACGCTGGAGGCCTACGCGGGCTGAACGCCCGGCGCCGGTCGGCAGCGCCGCGCCGGCGCGCCCGCCGGCAGGGGAACGCCGGCGTGCCCGGGGTCCCGGTCGCCCGGTCGCCCGGCGTACCATTCAGCCGGCGTCCCGACCAGCAGGCGTCCCGATCAGCAGGCGTCCCGATCGTCCGGCCCGGCCCTCACTCGACCACCACCTCGAGCACCGCCAGCAAGCCCACGGCCTCCGGCAGCGTCACCCGCATGCCGCGCACGCGGTTGGTGAAGGGCGACACGAGGTAGCCGCGCGCCGCGCGCAGGTCGGCGTCGCGCAGGTCGCAGTCGGCGAAGCCGCAGCGCGCCAGGTCGCTGCCCGCGAACGACACGCCCCGCAGGTCGCAGCGCGTGAACTCCGCCTCCGGCAGCAGGCATCCCTCGAAGGCGAAGGCGCGCAGGTCGAGGCCGCGGAACAGCGCGAAGCTCAGGTCGCAGCCCTCGAAGCGCGCCTCCAGCCCCAGGGGGTCGCGCTCCAGCCGGCCGAAGTCGACCCCCGTGAGGCGACAGCGCTCGAACGTCACGTCGCGCAGCGAGGCGTCGGCGAGGTCCGCGAGCGCCAGCTCGCAGCGCTCGAAGCGGCACGCCGTGAGCCGGGCGCCCTGGAGCGACGCCTCGGTCAGGTCGCACGCCACGAAGTTGCACGCCTCGAGCTCGGCGCGGGCGAGGGCCAGCTCGGCGGCGGCCGCGCCCTCGAAGCGCTCGTCGTAACGCAGGGCCCCGTCTGGCATGCGGTCAGTATCGCGCAGGCCGGCGGCCCGGGCGTCCGGGAGCTTACGCGCGCGGCGCAGGCGCCACAGAAGCCCGCCCTGGACGTGTGGCATGGTGAGACAGCGGCCCCCACCGCAGACGAACCGCCACGGCGGCGCCCCCAGCGGAGCTCCCGAGGGTCGGTTCGTCGGAGAAGGAGACACCATGTCGCAGATCCGTAACGTTCTGGCTCTGCTCCTAGCGCTCACGTTGGCCTTCGCGCTGGCGCAGGGCGACGACCAGGGCCAGTCGGAGGCCGGCGCCATGGCATCGGAGTTCGACTTCCTGTCGCTGGAGCTGGTCGCCGAAGGCTTCGTGTCGCCCGTCACCCTGACCGCCCCGGCCGGTGACGACCGCCTCTTCCTGGTCGACCGCGTGGGCATGGTCTACGTCATCTCCCAGGCCGGCGAGATGAGCGAGACGCCGTTCCTCGACGTCTCGGACAAGCTCGTCGACCTGAGCGAGGACTACGACGAGCGCGGCCTGCTGGGCTTCGCCTTCCACCCCGCCTTCGCCGAGAACGGCCGCGCCTACGCCTACTACAGCGCGCCGTTGCGCGAGGGCGCGCCCGAGGGTTGGAACCACACCGCCATCCTGGCCGAGTACACGCTCGCTGAGGACGGCAGCATGCTCGACCCGGCCACCGAACGCATCCTGCTGCAGGTCGACCAGCCGCAGGGCAACCACAACGGCGGCCAACTGCTCTTCGACGACGACGGCTTCCTCTACCTGGGCCTCGGTGACGGCGGCGCGGCCAACGACGTGGCCGACGGCCACCCGCCGATGGGCAACGGCCAGGACGTCACCACGCTGCTGGGCAGCATCCTGCGCCTCGACGTCGACGCCGAGGGCGACGGCGAGCGCGCCTACGGCATCCCCGAGGGCAACCCCTTCGCCGCCGGCGTCGAGCTGCCCGAGGGCTTCGAGTGGTCCGGCGACGCGGCGCAGCCCGAGATCTACCTCTGGGGCCTGCGCAACCCCTACCGCTTCAGCTACGACCCCGACACCGACGCCCTGATCGTGGCCGACGTGGGCCAGAACCTGTGGGAGGAGATCAACTTCGTGACCGAGCCGGGCAACCTCGGCTGGAACCTGCGCGAGGGCGCCTTCGGCTTCGACCCGAACAACCCCAACGCGGTCATCACCGAGAGCGACGCCACCCCGCCCATCGGCGACGCCTTCGTGGAGCCGGTGCTCACCTACGCCCACCCGGGCGTGGCCGAGGGGCTCGACGTGCCCGAGGGCATGGAGATCGAGAGCCGCGGCATCTCCGTCTCGGGCGGCTACATCTACCGCGGCTCGGCCATCCCCGAGCTGCAGGGCCACTACGTCTTCGGCGACTGGAGCCAGTCGTTCCAGGCGCCCGGCGGCAAGCTGTTCGTGGCCACGGTCGGCGGGGCCGACCCGGCCGGCTGGTCGTTCGTGCTCGACCGCCAGCTCGACGAGTTCGTCCTGGCCTTCGGGGTCGACGCCAACGGCGAGATCTACGTGATGACCACCGGGATGGCGGGCCCCGCCGGCACCACCGGCAAGCTCTACCGCCTGGTGGGCGGCGAGTGACGCCTAGCCCGTCCGCCTGACCGGCGGCCCGGCCGCCGCCCAGAGGCCGAGCGCTCCTACAGCGCTCGGCCTCGTTCGTCCTTGACTCACATCATGGCCTCATGTTCCTCGCGCGCCGTTGAATCGGGGAGCGGAGGAACCTCAGATGCATAACGGTCACGGGCAACGCTCTCCCGCTTCCACGGGGCGGTGGCGCTGATGGCGCACGGCACCCCGGTCCTGTCGTTGAAGCGGCCACTCACCGTCAGCAAGGCGCGCGTGGAGCCGGTCGCCGACAGCGACCGCGCCTGGGCGCGCCTCGTCTACGCCTACGCCGCCAGCGCCGCCACCTGGCTGGTGTTCGGCACGCTGGTGGGCCTCTACATCAGCTTCAAGTTCGCCGCGCCCGACATCGAGCACGTCCCCTGGCTGTCGTACGGCCGCCTGCGGCCGGTGCACACCAACTCGGTGTTCTGGGGCTGGGGCACGCTGGCGCTGCTGGCCGGCGCCCTCTACGTGGTGCCGCGCACCAGCCACCGGCGGCTGCACTCCTACGGGCTGGCCTGGGTCAGCCTGGGGCTCATCGACCTGGCCGTGGTGGTGGGCGACGTGCTGCTGATGGCGGGCATCAACAACGGCGGTCAGGAGTACCGCGAGTTCGTCTGGCCCGTCCAGGCCGTCTTCGCCGCCGGCGTGGTGCTGTTGGCCTACAACCTCGCGCGCACCATCGCGGGGCGCGGCATCGAGGAGATCTACATCTCCAACTGGTACATCATGGGCGGCTTCCTGTGGACCATCCCGCTGGTGGTCTTCGCCTACCTGCCCTTCTACCAGCAGAACGCCATCGCCGAGACCGTGGTGCAGGGCTACTACATGCACATGGGCGTGGGGATGTGGTTCACGCCCATCGCGCTGGGCCTCACCTACTACTCGCTGCCCAAGCTGCTCAACAAGCCCATCTACTCCTACTCGCTGGGCGTGCTGGCGTTCTGGACGCAGATGCTCTTCTACACCATGATCGGCGCCCACCACTTCATCTTCGCGCCCACGCCGTGGTGGATCCAGACCGTGGCGGTGATCTTCTCGGTGGGCATGGTCATCACGCTGGCCGCCGGCACCGGTAACTTCCTGCTCACCATGCGCGGCAGCGGGCGCGCCATCGCGCGCAGCTACAGCCTGCCGTTCATCCTGGCCGGCACCGTCTCGTACTTCCTGTTCTCGGCGCAGGGCTCGCTCGAGGCGCTGCGCTCGCTGCAGGGCGTGTGGCACTTCACCAACTACACCGTGGGCCACTCGCACCTCACCATGTACGGCTTCGTGACGCTGCTGGTGTGGGGCTCGCTCTACGGGCTGCTGCCGCGCCTCACCGGGCGCGAGCCGCCGCAGCTCTGGGTGGGCGTCCACTTCTGGTTCGCCGTGGTGGGCCTGGCGCTCTACGGCGGGGCGCTGAGCGTGGGCGGCACCCTGCAGGGCCTCAGCTGGATGAGCGGCGTGCCGTTCATCGAGTCGGTGAAGCAGATGGCGTCGTTCTGGCTGTGGCGCGCCGTGGGCGGCACCCTGATGTTCCTGAGCCACCTCGTGTTCGCCTACAACGTCTGGCGCATGCGCCCGGCCGCCGTGGCCGCCGGTGAGGCGCGCGCCGACGTGGCGCTCGAGGAGGCGGCGGCATGAGCTTCCACAAGGACCACTGGCTGCTGTTCTCCGTCACCTGCTTCGGCTTCGTCGGCCTGTCGCTGATCATCGGCATCCTGCCGGCCAAGTGGGTGCAGGACAACGCCGTGCCGCTCCCCGGCATGCAGCCCCTCACCGCCCTCGAGAAGCAGGGCCTGGGCGTGTACGTGGGCGAGGGGTGCGTGGCGTGCCACACCCAGCAGGTGCGCCCGCTGGAGATGGACGCCGCCTTCGGCCGCCCCTCGGTGCCGGGCGACTACGCCTACGTGACGCCCCTGGGCCCGTGGGCGCCCTACGCCCCCGCCGTGCTGGGCAGCCAGCGCACCGGCCCCGACCTCACCAACGCCGGCCGGCGTCAGCCCAGCGAGGTGTGGCAGTACCTGCACCTCTACGACCCGCGCGCGGTGGTGCCCGACTCGGTGATGCCCGCCTACCCCTGGCTGTTCGACGTGGTGGCGAGCGCGCCGGAGGGCGCGACGGTCGTGCCGGTGCCCGCGCCGTACGCCCCCGCCGAGGGCGTGGTGGTACCCAACGAGCGCGGCGAGGCGCTGGTGGCCTACCTGCTGTCGCTGAAGCAGGCGCCGCTGGAGGCCGGCGACGAGCACGCGACCGCCGCGGGCGGCTCCGCTGCGAACGGCGCCGACGGCCTCGGCGCCCACGCGGGAGGCACGCGGTGAGCGGCGCGGCCCCCTTCCTCGTGCTGCAGGGCCAGGCGGCCCACGACTTCGCCGTGCGGTCGAGCGAGCACCACGCCGTGGCGCCCGCGGGCCCCGCCGAGGTGGTGATCGTGGCGGTGGGGATCGCCATCACCGCCGTGGTGGCGTTCTACACCTTCCGATTCTTCTTCCGCCCCGGCGAGGCGAGCGCCAGCCACATCAAGCGCCGCATCCTCGGGGCCGACCCCGGAGGACCCGCATGAGCCAAGGCGACCAGACGCGCGTCGACGTGTTCCTCGACGGCGGCGCCGAGCCCATCGTCTCCTACCGCCCGCCCGTCAGCTTCGAGCTCGACACCGCCCAGCTGGAGGACGGCGAGCACCTGCTGCGCATCGAGGCCTACGACTCGGGCGGCACCAAGGGGGTGCGCGAGGTGCCGTTCACGGTCCGCAACGGGCCCGGCATCGCGGTGCACGGCATCACGGCCGGCGACGTGGTCGACGGCAAGCTGCCGGTGCTGGTGAACGCCTACGGCGGCGCCAAGGAGGCGCTGTGGGAGCCGGCGCGCGTGGAGACGCCGGCGCCCATCCCCACCTGGACCTGGGTGCTCGTGATCTTCATGGTGGCGTTCGCGGCGTACTACGCCGCGCGCCACTGGACGCCGTCGACCAGCTTCGCCCAGCTCGGCGCCCGCGCGAGCCAGTCCGGCGCGGCGGCGGGCGCTGCCCCAGGAGCCCCCGCTGCCACGGCGGCCGCGCCCGCCACGGCGCCCGGCGCGCCCGAGGCGGACGCGTCCGCCGCTGGGCCCGCCTCCCCGGCGACCACCGGCGCCGCTGCGGCCGTCTCGACCGCCGAGGGCGCCAGCGTGTACGGCAACTACTGCAGCGCCTGCCATCAGGCCAGCGGCCAGGGGATGCCGGGCGTCTTCCCGCCGCTGGCCGGCTCGGCGGTGGTGCTCGACCCCGACCCGACCGCGCACGTGACCACGGTGCTGCACGGCGCCCAGGGCTCGACCATCGACGGCGTCACCTACGTCTCGCCGATGCCGGCCTTCGCCGCGCAGCTGAGCGACGAGCAGGTCGCGGCGGTGGTGAACCACGAGCGCGCCAGCTGGGGCAACGCCGCGCCCGGCGTGAGCGCCGCCGACGTGGCCGCGCTGCGCTGAGCCAGGCCCCGTTGCCGTCCCCAGCTACCGAGCCGAGCCCGGAGCGGGCCCGTCCACCCCGCCCCCCTCGCCCCCCTCGCGCCGCAGCGCCGCGAACACGCAGCTGCCGTCGCCCTCGGCCATGCAGCTCCTTAGCCGCACCTCGTCGCCGAGCAGGCGCGAGAGGAGGCGCTCGTCGAAGCGGCACACGCCGCGCAGGAGGCCGCGCTCAGCCAGGCCGAGGCCAGCGCCCAACCGAACGACCACTACTGACGGCTCGGCGTAGCCGACCGTCGGCCGGCCCGGTGCGCCTCGCGCTGCACCGGGCCGCTCCTTCAGCGCCCCAGCGCCGCCTCGGAGAAGGTCAGCACCTCCACGTCGGCCGCCGCCAGGTGCGCCATCACGCGCGCGAAGTCGACGCCCGAGTACTCGGTGTCGTGCTGCGCCGCGGCGTTGCTGAACTGGTGGAACACCAGCACCAGCCAGCTGCGCTCCCGCGCCGCGCGGTCGATGGCGACGCGCAGCGCCTCCGTGGTGGTGGTGTCGGTGACGCTCAGCGCGCGCACGCGGTACGGGTCGGCCGGCGGGTAGGTCTCGAGCCCCAGGCTCTGCAGGATGGTGCGGCCGGCGCCGAAGTAGCGGCGCACCTCCTCGATGGACGCCGCGTCGAAGCCGCCGTAGGGGTAGGCGATCACGTCGGCGCCGCGCACGAAGCCGTGCTCGAGCATCCAGCGCTTGATGCCCTGCAGCTCGGCGGTCAGCGCGGCGCGGTCGAGCTTGTCGAAGCCGCCGCCCGGCAGCGGCGTCAGGTGGTGCGCCACCACCTCCCAGCCCGCGAAGCGCTCGAGCAGCTGCAGCTCCTCGAGGGTCATGAACCCCTCCACGCCGACGAGCTCGGCGATCGCGGCCACGCTGGCACGCACGCCGAAGCGCTGCGCCAACGGCACCGCCAGCTCGAAGACGCCGGAGCGCGCGTCGTCGAACATCACCGTCACCACGCCGCGCGCGGGCCGCTGCACCGCCTCCAGGCTCGCGAACCACACGGTGGCCGGGCCCTCCCCGTCGTCGACCAGGCTCAGCTGCACGCCCGTGACGCGCGTCAGGTCCACCACGGGCGCGCCGTTCAGGGGCGTGCCGAGGGCGGTGGTGACGGTGACCCACTCGCCGTCGTCGGCGTACGCCTCCGCGCCCGCGTGGTCGCCGCGCAGCACCAGGTAGGTGTCGTAGGTCTCGAAGCCGTCGTGCGACAGGTAGAGGTAGAGGCGGTGCAGGCGCGCCAGCTCCGCCACCTTGAGCCGCAGGCGCACGAAGGCGTCGCTCAGGTCGAGGGGCGCCAGGCCGTCGGCGCGCACGTTCACCTGCACGCCGTCGCCGTCGGTGCTGGCGCGCCACGAGCGCGTGCCGAGCAGCACCTCGCTCAGGTCGGGGCCGGCGCTGCCCGCGGTGCTCTGCTTCACGAACGGCGTGTCGTGCTGGAAGGTGTCGATGACGAGGCTGGCGGGCGCGCTCGGCGCCACGCGGCCGGGCCGCAGCAGGGCGGTCCAGGCGTCGGCCTGGGCGGAGGCGGCGGTGAAGGACAGGACGAGCAGGGCGGCGACCAGCCGCCCGCGGGTCGGGGAGCGCATGCCTGATTAGACACCGGGCCCCCGCTCCCCACCTAGCCGCCGCGCCGCGCCGGGTACAGCCCTACTGCACCTGCAGCTCCACGTAGACGCGGTTGTCGGCGTCGAACTCCACGTCCACCGTGGCGCTGCCGCGCCCCTCGCCGGGCTCGGCGAAGACGCCGTCGCCGTCGTCGTCGCTCTCGGCCACCACCGTCAGGGGGCCCAGGGGTGCGTCGATCAGGGTGAAGGCGCCGTCGGGGTCCAGCACGTGGGTGCCGTAGCCGGGCACGGTGATGCGCACGACGCGGCTCGGGGGCGGGGGCGGCGGGGGTGGCGGCGGCTCGCTGCCGCCGGTCAGGGCCTCGAACGCGGCGGGCGCGTCCACCAGGCCGTAGCCGAAGAGGTTGTCGCGCCCCGGGTCGCCCAGGTCGACGGCGCCGGCGATCAGCGCCTGCAGGAGCTCCTCGGGCGTGGCGCTCGGCACCGCGCTCCACAGCAGCGCCACCACCCCCGACACCAGCGGGGCGGCCATGCTGGTGCCCTCCATCCAGCCGTAGGTGTCCTGGCCGGCGACGGGGTCGTGGTCGGTGCTGTACACGGCGTCGAAGCGACCGGAGTCGTACGACGAGTCGCCGCCCGGCGCCACGAAGCGCAGCTCGCCGCCGACGTGGCTGTAGCAGGCGCGCCCGTTGCCGGGGTCGGTGGCGCCGATGGCCCACACCTCGGGGTAGGCGGCGGGGTACGACACCGGGACGAAGGTGTCGCGCCCGCCCGAGCACTGGGTGTTGCCGGCCGCGCCCACCAGCACCAGGCCGGCGCGCTGGGCGGCCACCAGGGCGTCGCGGGTGGCGCGCCCCAGGTCGCTGGGGGTGCCGATGCTCATGTTCACCACCTGGGCGCGCGGGGCGCCGCCGTTGACCACGTAGTCGAGCCCGCGGATCAGGCTGGCGCTGTCCATCGGGCAGCCGGGGCGCGTCTCGTAGTCGAGGTCCACCAGCAGCAGCCCGGCGCCGGGCGCGGCGCCCGCCACGCCGATGCCGTTGTCGGCCACGGCCGCGGCGATGCCGGCCACGTGGGTGCCGTGGGTGCCGCACGCGGCGCGCGTGGCCCGCACGCTGCTCTTGCCGTCGCCGGCGTCGTACTGGCCCACCACGTTGGCGGCCAGGTCCTCGTGGTCGGGGTAGAAGCCGTTGTCGAGGACGGCGATCGTGACGCCCTCGCCGCGCGTCACCGGCCACAGCCGCTCGGCGCCCACCACGTCCAGGTTCCACTGCAGGCCGCGGAACTCGTCGAAGGAGTAGGGGTAGAGGGGCACCGGCAGCTCCACGTAGCGCACGCCGGCGGCGGCCGACAGGCGCGCCGCGGCGGCGGCGACCTCCGCGGCCGGGACCTCCACGAACGCCAGGCCCGCCGCCTCGAAGCCGCCTTGCAGCGCCGCGCCGGCCAGGCCGTCGACGGTGGCCGCGAGCGAGGAGAGGGCGGTGGCGGAGGGCTCGCCCGGGAGCCTGGCGGCCGCCAGCCCGCGGTCGGCGGCCTCCAGCCCCACGAGCAGCGTAACGGTGCCGGCGGCGGAGGTCAGCGGCGCCAGGTCGACGCTGGCGGGATAGAGGGCCGGCGCCGCCGCCAAGGGGTGCAGCTCACCCTCGGGCGCGAGGGCCGCCGGGCCCAGCGCGGCCGCGCCAGGCCCGCCGAGCAGCACCTGGCCGCGCACGTCGGGGAAGGAGAACTCCACGGCGGCGGTGCGCACGTCGCCCCCCGCCTCCAGGCGCAGCTGGAAGGCGTAGCGCTGGCGCGGGTCGAGGCCCTCGGGGTCGACGGTCAGGGTGGTGACGGCGCTGCCGGTGCCGCTCGCGCGGCTCAGGCGCACGCGCCCGGCGAAGCCGCCGTCGCTCACCACCTGCAGGCGCCAGGCGCCGGGGGCGACCACCTGCACGGTGGCGGCCGTGACGCCGTTCATGTCGTTGGGGGCCACCACCAGCGAGGTGCCGTCGCTGGGGCCGGGTGGGTCGGGGTCGGGCGGCTCGCTCGAGCCGCAGGCGGCCAGCGCCGCCAGCAGCAGCGCCGCCACGGCCAGGCGCACGTGAGGGAAGGGCGAGCGGCGCCTGGCGTGGTCCACCGGACGCCCTGGGCTGGGTGTGTGGCTGTGCATGGAGCAGCTCCGTTCGCGCCCTCTCGGCGCCGTCTGCCCCTTGCATAGCCGACCCCGGCCCGCCCCGCGATGTCAGATGAGTGAAAACGCCTTAGGGCTGCGGCTCATGAACCCCCGGTTAAGCCGCGCATGCGGCCGATGGCGGCCAGCAGCCCGCTGGTGGAGGCGTCGTGGGCGCCTTCGTCGGGAACGCCGCGCCGCACCTCGTCGACCAGCGCCGCGGCCAGCTCCTTGCCCAGCTCCACGCCCATCTGGTCGAAGCTGTTCACGTCCCACACGGCGCCTTGCGTGAAGATGGCGTGCTCGTACAGCGCCAGCAGGCTGCCCAGCGCGCGCGGCGTGAGCTGCGGCAGCACGATCGAGGTGGTGGGGCGGTCGCCGGGGAAGCTCTTGGCGGCCGCCAGCCGCTCGAGGCGCTCGGCGTCGGCGGTCGCGCCCCCCGCGCCCGTCGCCGCCAGCCGCGCCCGCGCCTCGGCCGGCGTGCGGCCCGTCATCAGCGCCTCGGTCTGCGCCAGGAAGTTGGCCACCAGGATGTCGTGGTGCTCGGTGAGCGGGTGCTGGGGGCGCGCCGCCACCAGGAAGTCGGCGGGCACCAGGCGCGTGCCCTGGTGCAGCAGCTGGAAGAAGGCGTGCTGGCCGTCGGTGCCGGGCTGGCCCCACACGATGGGCCCGGTGTGCCACGTGACGGGCTCCCCCTCGCGCGTGACGCGCTTGCCGTTCGACTCCATGCTCGCCTGCTGCAGGTAGGCGGGCAGCAGCGCCAGCGACTCGTCGTAGGGCAGCACCGCCCACGTCTCGGCGCCGAAGAAGTTGCCGTACCACACGTTCAGCAGCCCCATCAGCACCGGCACGTTGCGCGCCAGCGGCGCGCTGCGGAAGTGCTCGTCGACGGCGTGCGCCCCCTCGAGCAGGTCCTCGAAGCGCTCGAAGCCCACCGCCAGCGCCACCGGCAGGCCGATGGCCGACCACAGCGAGTAGCGCCCGCCCACCCAGTCCCAGAAGGCGAAGGCGTTGGCGGGGTCGATGCCGAACGCGCTCACCGCCTCCAGGTCGGTGGAGAGCGCCACGAAGTGCCTCGCCACCGCCGCCTCGTCGCCCAGCGCCGCCACCAGCCAGGCGCGCGCCGTGCGGGCGTTGGTCATGGTCTCGAGGGTGGTGAACGTCTTGGAGGCGATCAGGAACAGCGTGGTGGCGGGGTCGAGGTCGCGGAGCGCGTCGTGGATGGCGGCGCCGTCGACGTTGGAGACGAAGCGCACGCGCGGCCCGTCGGCGTAGGGGCGCAGCGCGCGCACCGCCATCTGCGGGCCTAGGTGCGAGCCGCCGATGCCGATGTTGACCACGTCGGTGACGCGCTCGCCGGTGAAGCCGCGCCACTCGCCCGCGCGCACGGCGTCGCTGAAGCGCCGCATCTGCTCGAGCACCGCGCGCACCTGCGGCATCACGTCCTGGCCGTCCACCAGCATGGGGCGCGCCGAGCGGTTGCGGAGCGCCACGTGCATGACGGCGCGGCCCTCGCTGAGGTTGATGGGGGCGCCGGCGAACATGGCGTCGCGTAGCGCCTCCACGCCGGCGGCGCGCGCCAGCGCCGTGAGCAGCTCGAGGGTCTCGTCGGTGACGCGGTGCTTGCTGAGGTCGACCAGCAGGCCCGCCACCTCGAACGAGAGGCGCTCGAAGCGGCCCGGGTCGCCGGCGAACAGCTCGGCCACGCGCACGCGCTCGATGCGCCGCCGGTGCTCCTCGAGCGCGCGCCACGCCCCGGCGCGCGCGCCCGGCGGCGGGGCCAGCGGGGTGCCGTCGGCCAGGCTGCCGGCCATCAGACCCCCACCGGGTCCTCGTGCGGCTCGCCGCCCTCCTCGCTCGAGCGGCGCCAGATGTTGATGCCGGTCTCGACGGCGTGGTGCTCGATGCGCTCGAGCTCGTCGTCGCTGAGCTCGAGCTCCCGCAGCGCCGCCACGTTCTCCTCGAGCTGCTGTACGCTCGAGGCGCCGATCAGCACCGAGGTCACGCGCGGGTCGCGCAGGCACCAGGCGAGCGCCAGCTGCGCCAGCGTCTGGCCGCGCGCCTGGGCGATGTCGTCGAGCGCGTGCACGTGCTCGAGCGTGGTGCGGTTCAAGTGCTCGGGCCGGAACGAGCCGCCCCTGGCCGCGCGCGAGCCGGGCGGCAGGGTGCCGGGCAGGTCGTCCAGGTCCACGTCGAGGTAGCGCGAGGTGAGGAGCCCCTGCGCCAGCGGCGAGAAGACGATGCACCCCGCCCCCTCCTCCTCGAGCACGTCCAGCAGCTCGCGCTCGATCCAGCGGTTGAACATGGAGTAGGAGGGCTGGTGGATCAGCAGCGGGGTGCCGTTGTCGCGCAGGACGCGCGCCGCCTCGCGCGTCTTGGCCGCCGAGTACGACGACACGCCCACGTACATGGCGAGGCCCTGCTGCACCGCGCTGCTGAGCGCCCCCATCGTCTCCTCCAGGGGCGTGTCGGGGTCGAAGCGGTGGCTGTAGAAGATGTCGACCCAGTCGAGGCCCATGCGGTCCAGGCTGTCGTAGAGGCTGGAGAGCAGGTACTTGCGCGAGCCCCACTCGCCGTAGGGGCCGGGCCACATGTCGTAGCCGGCCTTGGTGCTGATGACCAGCTGGTTGCGCAGGCCGGCCAGGTCGGTGGCGAGGATCTCGCCGAAGTGGCGCTCGGCGGCGCCGGGCGGGGGCCCGTAGTTGTTGGCCAGGTCGAAGTGGGTGATGCCGAGCTCGAAGGCGCGCACCACGATGTCGCGCATGACCGACAGGGGGCGGTCCTCGCCGAAGTTGTGCCACAGGCCGAGCGAGATGAGGGGGAGCTTCAGGCCGCTACGGCCGCTGCGGCGGTAGCTCATCGCGGGCTGGCCGCCGCGCGCCTCGCGCTGCGCGTCGTTCATGGGAGCCTCCTGGTGCGGGCGCGCGGGCGTGACGGGCCCGCGCTCGCGGGCCCTCATCATAGGTCGCGGCGCGCCCGCCGCCCGGGACTCGCGTCCGAGCCGGTCAGGCGGCGCCGGCCGCGACGGGGGCGGCGCGCGGCGGGTCGATCAGCTGCGCCAGCCGCACCCCCTGGAACACCTCGTGGATGGCCAGGGTGGCGTTCACCCAGCAGACGTTGACGCGGCAGTACCCCTTGCGCTGCTGCGTGGCGCAGCGCGCGCGGGTCTGGCAGGTGTCGAGGATCAGGGGGCCGGACATCGTCTGGATGACGTCGAGCAGCGTGAGCGCCTCGGGGTCGGCCAGCAGCGTCACGCCGCCGTTGCGCCCCTGGCGGTTCTCGACGTAGCCCGCCTCGGCCAGGCGCCTGAGCACCTTGGCCAGGAACGCCCGCGGCATCTGCAGGTCGGCGGCGATCTGCGCCGCCGGGGTGCCGGGGTTCTCGGCCGCGTAGACGAGCGCGTGGATGGCGTAGCTCTCCTCCCGCCGGAGGAGGGTGCGGGGAACGGGTGGGGTCGCGGCAGCCTCCATGCCCCAAGGGTAGCAGGGAACTCGGACGCGTACGTCTCCGTTGTGGCCTTCCGGCCGTGGCGCGAGGCCCCGCGCGGCGGCGCGGCGTGCCCGTCCCTGACGGGGTCTCCGGCGCGGGACGTCTGTCCTTGAGCGGGCCCGGACCACCCCCTTAACTTGGACGTAGACATCCAGGTTAAGCCTGGACCGCGGCCCGCGGAGGCGGGCCCCAGAGGAGAACAGAGATGCGTAACAACAGCGGAAGCATCCCTCTCAACGTCATCTTCATCGCGGCTGCTGCGTTCGTGGCGCTGGCGGTAGGCGTGGCGCTGTACGGCGACCGCACCCCCGCGAGCGCCGGCCAGGGCGCCACCGACGGCCACGTCCACGACCTCACCATCAACCAGCCGACCCTGCAGAAGGTGGCGCTGAACGACCCCGAAGACAGCCTCCCGGTCGACGAGCTGCCCATCGTCAAGGGCGTGCTCGGCTACGCCCCCAACGTGGCACCGCCCGTGAACCGCGACTACCGCGCCCACGTTCAGGTCGAGCTCGAGGTCACCGAGCTCGTCAAGGAGATCGCCCCCGGCGTCGAGTACCGCTTCTGGACCTTCGGCGACACCGTGCCGGGCCCGATGATCCGCGTGCGCCACGGCGACTACGTGACCTTCACCCTGCAGAACCACCCCAGCAGCATGATGCCGCACAACATCGACCTGCACGCCGTGAGCGGCCAGGGCGGCGGCGCCGAGGCGACGCTCATCTCGCCTGGGCAGCAGGCCACCTTCGCCTTCACCGCGCTCAACCCGGGCGTGTACATCTACCACTGCGCCACCGCGCCCGTGGGCATGCACATCGCCAACGGCATGTACGGCCTGATCGTGGTGGAGCCCAAGGAGGGCTGGGCCGAGGTCGACCACGAGTTCTACGTGGTGCAGGGCGACTTCTACACCAAGGGCGACTTCGGCGAGAAGGGCCTGCAGGAGTTCGACATGCAGCGCGCCATCGACGAGGACGCCGCCTACGTGGTCTTCAACGGCAACGTCGAGTCGATGACCGGCGACAACGCCCTCTTCGTCGAGGCCGGCGACACCGTGCGCCTCTTCCTCGGCAACGGCGGCCCCAACCTCTCCAGCAGCTTCCACGTCATCGGCGAGATCTTCGACGAGGTGTGGGTGGAGGCCGGCGACCTGAAGAACTACAACGTCCAGACCACCCTGATCCCCGCCGGCGGCGCCGCCGTGGCCGAGTTCACCATCGACGTGCCCGGCACCTACAACATGGTCGACCACGCCATCTTCCGGGCCTTCAACAAGGGCGCCATCGGCCAGATCGTGGCGGTGGGCGACGAGAACGCCAGCATCTTCAGCGACCGCATCTCCATCGCGCCCTACGACCCCGACGCCGCCGAGACCACCGGCCGCTGACCGGCCCGGCTGACCGCTAGGGACAGCCACCCGACCGCCTGCCCGGGCCGGCCCGAGCACCCCGCTCCGGCCGGCCCGCCTGCCACCGCCACCGCCCGCGCTCGCGAGGAGAAGAGAGCATGACCCACGTCCTCCGGTTCCTGATCGGCCTGACGCTCGGCCTGGCAGCGACGCAGCTGGCCGCCGCCCGAGCGCAGGGCGCCCAGCCGGCCGCCCCCGGCCCGGCGATGGTCGAGATCCCCGGCGGCCCCGTGGAGCTCCTCTTCCCCGTCGAGGGCGAGGAGCCGGTGGAGGTGGCGCCCTTCCGCATCGACGTCCTGCCGGTCACGAACGCCGAGTTCCTGGCGTTCGTGGAGGCGCACCCCGAGTGGGCGCGCTCGGCGGTGCCGCAGGTGTTCGCAGGCCCCGGCTACCTGGCCGGCTGGGCGGGCGACCTCGACCTGGGCGCCCTGGACCCGGCCGCGCCCGCCACGCAGGTGTCGTGGTTCGCGGCCGCCGCCTACTGCGAGGCGCGCGGCGCGCGCCTGCCCACCGAGGCCGAGTGGGAGCTGGTGGCCAGCGCCGGCCTCGAGGGGCCGCGCGGCGTGGACGAGCCCGGCTACCGCGAGCGCGTGCTGACCCTCACCACGAACCGCGCGCCGGTGCCGGGGCCGGTGGGCCAGGGGGAGCCCAACCACTACGGCGTGCACGACCTGCACGGCCTGGTCTGGGAGTGGGTGTTCGACGTGGGCTCGAGCATGGCCACCGGCGACAGCCGTAGCGAGGGCGACCGCCGGCTGCAGCTGGTGTGCGGCGGCGGCAGCGCCGGCGCCGTCGACAAGAGCGACTACGCCGCCTTCCTCCGCTACGCGTTCCGCAGCGGGCTCGAGGGCGGCTACAGCAGCGGCGGGCTCGGCTTCCGCTGCGCGGGCTGAGGCCCGGGAGGGCGAGAGCGATGGGTCACACGACGGCACGGACGACGAGCGAGGCGCGCGCGCCGCGCCGCTGGGCGCTGGCGGCGCTGGTGCTGCTGGCAGCGGGGCTGCTCGCGGCCTGCGGCGGGCGGGAGGCGGCGACGGGCGCGGGCGGGAGCGCGGCCGAGGCCGAGGGCGCGGTCGCGAGCCAGCTGGTGTCGGCGCCCGCCCAGCCGGCCGACCACACCGACCACGCGGACCACTCCGACCATGCGGACCACGCCGGTCGCTCCGATCACGCCGACCACGGCGCCCACGCCCACCACCCGGAGCCCCTGGCCGCCGCCCCGCTGCCGGGCACGTCGATCTACCACCTGGCCACGCCGTTCACCGACCACCGCGGCGCGCCGCTGGCGCTCGACGCGCTGCGCGGCCAGCCCGCCGTGTTCGTGATGTTCTACGGCGACTGCACGACCGCCTGCCCGCTCTTGGTGCGCGCGGCCGAGGAGATCGAGGCGGCGCTGCCCGCCGACCTCGCCGCCACCACGCGCTTCGTGATGGTGTCGTTCGACACCGAGCGCGACACCCCCGAGCGGCTCGGCGCCTACGCGCAGGAGAAGGGGCTCGACAGGGCGAACTGGCACTGGCTGGTGGGCAGCCCGCTGCAGACGCGCCAGCTGGCCACGCTGCTGGGGGTGCAGTACCGCGACGCCGGCAACGGCATGTTCGCGCACAGCAACGTGGTGACGGTGCTAGACGCCGACGGGGTGCCCAGCGCGCGCCTCGAGGGGCTGGGCGTGAAGCTCGAGCCCGCCATCGAGGCCGTGAGGACCGCGGCGAAGGCGACGCGCTGACGCGGGCACGACCGCGACGGCGCGACGGGGCGCGGCTCGGGGGAGCCGCGCCCGCTTCGTGAAGGCTCAGTAGCCCGCCTGCTCCTCCGCCATGTGCACGACCAGCCGGTACTTGTCGCTGCGCGCCACCGCCAGCACGTACTCGATGGGGCGCTCGTCGAGCCCGTAGGTGATGCGCTCCTTCGAGAGCACGGGCACGTCACGGCTCAGGCGCAGGTGGCGCAGCTCCAGCGAGGTCGGCTGGCGCGCGCCCACCCACTGGCGCCCGCGCAGCGGCCGCACGCCGAACTGGGTGTCGAGCGTGCGGTAGAGGCTGCCGCTCTGGGTGAGCTCCACGATCGACAGCTCCAGGAAGCGGGGCGGGAGGTAGGCGTCCTGCAGCTCGAGCGGCTCGCCGTCGGCGGTGCGGAGCCGCAGCAGCCGCAGCAGCGGCGCGCCTGGCTCCACCTCCAGCGCCTGCGCCACGCGCCCGCTCGCTGGCACCTGCTCGACGGTGACGAGCTCGCTGCCGGGCTCGTAGCCCGACAGCCGCGTGGCCTCGGAGTAGGAGGTGAGGCGCTCCAGCGGCTGCTCGAGCGCCTGGCCGCGCACGAAGGTGCCGGCGCCGTGGCGCTGCTCGACGAGGCCGGCCTCCACCAGCGCCTCGTAGGCGCGCCGCACCGTCATGCGCGACAGGCCCAGGGCGGCCGCCAGGGCGCGCTCGGAGGGGAGCGGCGCGCCGGCCGGCAGGCGCCCGTCGCGGACGGCGCACTCCAGCTGCTGCTTCAGTTGCAGGTAAACGGGCAGCTCCGCCGAGCGGTCGACGCGCAGGTCGAGGTCGGCTAGGGAGCCGGGCAGGGCTGGTGGGGGGATGGGGCTCATGCGCTCTTCTGGTCCCTTCGGCGCGCGCGACCTGCGCTCCCACCCAACACGCTGGTCGCCTCGCCGGCTTGGCTACCCCCAAGGCGAGCCGTGTACGCCTCCCGGTGAGGACCGCGAGGCCACGTCGGCGCCCCCGATTCTTGCATGCCCGGAGCCGTCGTGGCGACGGGTCCGTTCCACGTGGAACGGGTTCCTGCCTAGGCGCGGCCGGAGCGGAGCCTAGCCCCGGGGCGCCGCGCGGCCCCGCGCCGCACGCCCACGCGCGCCCTCAGGCCGCGCCGCGCGCCACGCGCGCCAGCCGCGCCTGCGCCACCGTGAGCAGCAGGAGCCCCAGCACCATCGACACCGCCACGGCCGGCAGCAGCACCACGTTGCCGAGCACGTCCATCGCCCAGCCCACCGCGGCGGGGGCGAGGATCGCCGCCACCGCGCCGAACAGGTAGTACATGCCGGTGTAGAAGCCCGTCTGGTCGGCGCCCCCCTGGTTGACCACCGCCGGGTAGGCGGGCACCAGCACGAACGCCCACGAGGCGCCCCCGAGCATCAGGAACACGGCCAGCACCCAGGGGTCGGTGACGAAGGTGCCGATCGCCAGCCATAGCGTGAGCATCAGCGTGCCGATGCGCATGGTGTTCACCTCGCCGAGCCGCCGCACCGTGCGCCCCGCCGGCAGCGCCAGCAGCACGAAGCCGACCACGGTGGCGCCCATCATCAGCGCCGAGCGGCCGCCCGTGAGCCCGAACTCCTCGGTGGCGAAGGTGCTGAACTGCGCCTCCAGCGCCGAGTAGCCGAAGAACACGCAGAACACCGCCAGCAGCAGGTAGATGACGTGGCCGCTGCGGGCGTCGAACACGCGGCGCGCCTCGCGCAGCAGCGCCCCCACCATCGGCGTCTCCTCCTGCACGGCGCCGGCCTCCACGTAGGGCGGGTGCGGCTGGCTCACGGCGCGCACCGCCACCAGGGCGATGGCGGTGACGCCGCCGGCCACCGCGAACGGGATCCACAGCGCGTGATCCGACCACGGCGCCACCAGCACCAGCGCCAGCGCGCCGCCGATGGCGCCCAGCATGGTGATGACGGCGTTGGCCCAGGGGCGGTGCGCCGGCGCCACGTGGTCGGGCATCAGCGCCGCCAGCGGCGCGCGGAACGCGGTCATGGCCAGCAGGAAGACGATGTCGACCGCCAGCAGCGTCCACAGCGAGGCGCGCGCGAACGGCAGCGCCGCGAAGAACAGCGCCGCCAGCGGCATGCTCACCATCAGGAACGGCAGGCGCTTGCCCAGCGGGCCGTCGAGGCGGTCGGACACGGCGCCGATGAGCGGCACGAACAGCAGCCCCAGCACGTTGTCGATGCCCATGATGGCGCCGCGCACGCCGCTCGAGCCGATGAACTCGCGCAGCAGCAGCGGCATGAAGATGTTGTAGAGCCCCCAGGTGATCGAGAGGCTCGCCGCGCCGATCCCCAGCCCGAGGAGGCCGAGGTTCGACAGGGTCAGGCCACCGTCGGGCGCGCGCTTCAGTGGGATCAACCGGGCGGCTCCGGGTCCGTGGCCGCCGCCGGGTGGCGGGCGGCCTCCTGCTCGGCCTGCGCCAGCTCGTCGGCGGCGCGCTGCGAGGGCACCAGCTCGCCCTCGTAGCCGCGGATGCGGTCGCGGAAGATGGCGGCGCGGGCGAGCAGCATCATCGTCACCGGCGCCACGATGGGCACGATGGCGACGATCAGCACCTCGTGCACCGACAGGCGCAGGCCGGTGACGGAGAAGTAGACCAGCGAGCCGAACAGGATGCCGCTCATGCCCAGGGTGGTGGCGATGGAGGGCGGGTGGGCGCGGTCGTAGAACGTCTGGCCGCGCACCAGGCCGAGGGCGCCCAGCAGGCCGAGCGCGGCGCCGCCCACCACCAGCAGCGCCACCAGCACGGCGGCCCACAGGGGCAGGTCGGCGATCACGCCGCCCTCCGCGTGGCTACCCGGCTCACTCGATCACCTCGCCGCGCATGAGGAACTTGGCCAGCGCGGCGCTGCTCACGAAGCCGAGCAGCGCCATCACCAGCGCCGCCTCGAAGTAGGCGTCGGTGCCGGCGCGGATGCCGAGCAGCACCACCTGGAGCATGGCGTTGATGTTGATGGCGTCGATGGCCAGCACGCGGTCCTGGGCGCGCGGGCCGCGGAAGAGGCGGAACGCCGCCAGCAGCATCCCCACGGCGAGCATGGCGTGGGCCACCAGCAGCGCCCAACCGACGATGGTCGCGCTCATTCGAAGATCTCCTGCAGGGGGCGCTCGTAGCGGCTCTTGATGAGCGCCCGCGTCGCCTCCTCGTCCTTGAGGTCCACGACGTGGATGGTCACGACGTTCGTGCGGCGGTTGTAGGCCGCCCAGAAGGTGCCTGGGGTGGAGGTGATGATGGTGGCCAGCACCGCCAGCCCGAAGCGGTCGCGCAGCTCGAGCGGGATGTTCACGAAGCCGCTCACGGTCTGCAGCTGGCGGCCGGTGACGATCAGGCGCGCGACCTCCACGTTCGACACGGCGATGTCGTAGAGCACCGTGAAGAACAGGCGCAGCGCCACCAGCGGGCGCTTGACGGTGGCGGGCGGCTCGTCGAGGCGGCCGAGCACGCGCGGCAGCAGCAGCGCCAGCAGCAGCCCCGTGAGCACGTCGGTGGGCGCCACCGACTGCCACATCAGCAGCCAGGTCGCCAGCAGCGCCACCGAGAGCCACGGGTGAGGCACGAGGCGCGTCACGGCAGCTCCTTCAGGCCGGCCACGTCGCCGGGGTTGAGCTCGACGCCGCCGAGCACGGCGCGGATGTAGACGTCGGGGTCGGCGAGGTAGGCGCTGGTGGCGTCGGTGTAGCCGATGGCCGGGCCCGCGAACACCGACAGGCCCACGGCCAGCAGCACCAGCATCAGCACCGCGGCCGCCTCGGAGGGGCGCAGCGCCATGGTGGACGCCTGCTCGTGGCGCACCCAGAAGACGTCGATGCCGGTGCGGATGAGGGCCAGCAGCGTGGTGAGGCCCGACACGATGATCAGGCCCACCAGGAACCAGGCGGCGGTCTGGGTGCCGGCCATGGGGGTGGGGCCGGTGTCGATCCAGGCGTCGAGCAGCCCCGACAGGATGCCGAACTTGGCGATGAAGCCCGATATGGGCGGCAGCCCCACCAGCAGCACCGTGACGAGCAGGTAGGTGCCGGCGATCAGCGCCGTGCCGGCCGGCAGCTCCTCGGCCAGCTCGATGCCCTCGAACTCGTTGCGCAGGGACGTCTCGTAGTCGTCGGAGAAGACCGGCCCCACGTCCTGCGCGGCCGCCTCGAGGCGCTCGCCGCGCGTGACCTGGTCGGCGAGCAGGAACAGCGCCCCCAGCCCGAGCGTGGAGCCCACCAGGTAGTAGAGCGCCGCGCTGATGACGGCCTCGCTGCCGCTGCCGATGACCGCCAGCACGGTGCCCGACGACACGATGGTGACGTAGCCGGCGATGCGCGGCAGGTGCCGGGTGCTGAGCACCCCGGAGGCGCCGAACACGATGGTGGCGATGCCGCCGTACAGCAGCCAGGAGGCGCCGAACAGCTCGAAGCTCCCTTCGGTGGCCGTCATGAGGGTGGCGAGGCGCAGCAGCACGTACACGCCCACCTTGGTCATGATCGCGAAGATGGCCGCCACCGGCGCCGCCGCCGCCGAGTAGGTGGTGGGCAGCCAGAAGTTCAGCGGCCAGGCGCCCGCCTTCGCCAGGAACGCCACGCCCATCACCGCGGCGCCCGCCTTCAGCAGCGGCACCTGCTCGACCGGCAGGTCGCCGAGGCGCACGGCCAGGTCGGCCATGTTGAGCGTGCCGGTGAGCGCGTAGACGAACGCCACCCCGATGAGGATGAACAGCGAGGCCACCAGGTTGACGGCCACGTAGTGCAGGCCCGCCTTCACGCGACGCTTGCCGGAGGCGTGCAGCAGCAGGCCGTACGACGACGCCAGCAGCACCTCGAAGAACACGTACAGGTTGAACAGGTCGCCGGTGAGGAAGGCGCCGCACAGGCCCATCAGCAGGAACAGGTAGAGCGAGTGGAAGCGCGGCCCCAGCAGCGCCCAGCGCGACAGCGAGTAGGTGAGCCCCGCCGCCCCCAGCAGCGCCGTGACCAGCACCATCAGCGCCGAGAGGCGGTCGGCGACCAGCACGATGCCGAATGGCGCCGTCCAGTCGGCCAGGTGGTAGACGAACGCCTGCGGCGTGAGCGGGTCCTCGACCTGGGCCAGCAGCCACACCGCCGAGGCGGCGATGGCCAGCGAGGCGCCGATGCTGATGCGCGTCTTGATGGTGCGGCGCCGCTCGTCGAGCAGCAGCATGGCCGCGCCCGCGATCAGGGGCAGCAGCACCGGCAGGATGATGACGTGTTGCGCGAGGCCGTTCACCGTTCGCCCTCCTCGCCGTCGACGTGGTCGGTGCCGGTGAAGCCGCGCGCGGCCAGCAGCAGCACCAGGAACAGGGCCGTCATCGAGAACGAGATCACGATCGAGGTGAGCACCAGCGCCTGCGGCACGGGGTCGGCGTAGGCGGCGACGTCGGTCACCGGCGCCTCGCCCACCAGCGGCGCCACCCCGAGCTTGAGGCGCCCGGTCGAGACGATGAACAGGTTCACGGCGTAGGTGAGGAGCGAGAGCCCGATGATCACCTGGAAGGTGCGCGGCCGGAGGATCAGGTAGATCCCCGCCGCCGCCACCACGCCGATGCCTATGGCCAGCAGAAGCTCCATCAGCGCCCCTCCCCTTCGTGGTCCTCGGCCTCGAAGTCGCCGAGCGTGCCCGCCAGCGCGTCGACCTCCTGGCGCGTGGGCTGCGGCACCGGCTCGTCGCCGTGCTCGCGCGACCGGCGGATCGACTGGTGCGCCAGCGCGATGAGCATCAGCACCGTGGCGCCGATCACGAGGAAGAACACCCCGAGGTCGAACAGGGTGGCCGACACCAGGTGCACCTCACCCAGCAGCGGCAGGTCGACGTAGGCGTGCGCCGAGGTGAGGAACGGCTCGCCGAACAGCCACGAGCCCATGCCCGTGAGGGCGGCCACCAGCAGCCCGGCGCCGATCCAGCGCAGCGGCAGCACCCGCAGGCGCTCCTCCACGTAGCGCGTGCCGCTGGCCATGTACTGCAGGATGAAGGCGATGGCCATGGTCACGCCGGCGGCGAAGCCGCCGCCCGGCTGGTCGTGGCCGCGCAGGAACAGGAACACCGCGAACAGCGTGATGAGCGGGAAGAGCCGGTGCATCACCACGCGCGGCACGTGCAGGTAGTCGACCACCGTGTCGCCGACCTCGCGCTCCTCGCGCTGCAGGTCGTACTCACGCTGGTGCAGCTGCTGCTTGGGTTTGCCGAGCACCTCGCGCGCCGGGCGGAAGCGCCTGAGCAGCGCGAACACCGTGAGGCCCACGATGGCCAGCACGGTGATCTCGCCCATGGTGTCGAAGCCGCGGAAGTCGACGAGCAGCACGTTGACCACGTTCTTGCCGCCGCCGCCCTCGTAGGCGTTGCGCAGGAAGTAGCCCGAGATCCCCTCCACCGCCGGGCGCGTCATGGCGGCGTACGCCAGGGCGGCGACGCCGCCGCCGGCCGCCACGGCCAGCAGCATGTCGCGGCCGCGGCGCAGGCGCGCGCGCCACTCCTCGCGCTGGGGGCGCAGCGCCTCGTAGCGCTGCGGCAGCCAGCGGAGGCCGAGCAGCAGGAGCACGGTGGTGACGATCTCGACGAGCAGCTGGGTGACGGCCAGGTCGGGCGCCGAGAGCCACACGAAGGTGAGGCAGACCACCAGGCCCACGCCGCTGGTGAGGATGAGCGCCGCCAGGCGGTGGAACTTCGCCAGGTAGGCGGCGCCGATCGCCGCCGCGATGCCGAACGCCCACAGCGCCACGAACGCCGGGTCGAGCTGGGTGAGCGGCAGCTCGCCGGCCAGCGGCACGCCCGCGCGGCCCAGGGCGCGCTCGAGGATGAGGGGCGACAGGCCCGCCAGCAGCCCCACCGTCACGAGCAGGAACAGCTGCGCCTGCAGGCGCCGCGTGCTGAGCAGGCGCGTGAGCGCGGTGGCGGAGGCGAAGACGGCGGAGAGCCCGGCGTCGAACAGCTGGCGCGCCCGCACGCGGCCCGCCCATGGCACGGTGCTGTAGTCGCGGTTGCCGAGGTAGCGGTAGAGCAGCGCGTAGCCCAGCACGCCGCCCGCCAGCGCCAGCATGCTCAGCAGCAGCGCCGGCGTGAAGCCGTGCCACAGCGCCAGGTTCAGCGCCGGGATGTTCGGCCCCAGCACGCCCGCCAGGGCGGTGGTCATGAGCGGCTCGACCACGAGGCCGGGGACGATGCCCACGATCAGGCAGATGGCCACCAGCAGCTCGATGGGCAGGCGCATCCACGCCACCGGCTCGTGCGGCTCGCGCGGCAGGTCGGTGGGCTTGGGCCCGAAGAACACCTGGTGGATGAAGCGCACCGAGTAGAGCACGCTGAAGGCGCTGCCGATGGTGGCGAACACCGGCAGCATGCGGTCGATCCAGGAGCCGGTGTGGAGCTCGAGCGTCTCGGTGAGGAACATCTCCTTGGAGATGAAGCCGTTGAGCAGCGGCACGCCGGCCATGGCGCCGGCGGCGATGATGGCCAGCGCGCCCGTGAACGGCATGTAGCGCATCAGCCCCGACAGGCGCCGCACGTCGCGCGTGCCGGTCTCGTGGTCGATGACGCCGGCGGCCATGAACAGCGACGCCTTGAAGGTGGCGTGGTTGAACACGTGGAACACCGCCGCCGCCAGCGCCGCCGGGGTGGAGAGGCCGATGAGCAGGGTGATGAGGCCCAGGTGGCTGATGGTGGAGTAGGCGAGGATGCCCTTCAGGTCGTTCTGCACCACCGCGAACACGCCGCCCACCAGGAAGGTGAGCAGGCCCCCCAGGGTGACCACGAAGTACCAGGTCTCGGACCCCGACATCACCGGCCACAGGCGGATCATGAGGTAGACGCCCGCCTTCACCATGGTGGCCGAGTGCAGGTAGGCCGACACCGGCGTGGGCGCGGCCATGGCGTGCGGCAGCCAGAAGTGGAACGGGAACTGGGCGCTCTTGGTGAAGGCGCCCACCAGGATCAGCGCCAGCGCCGGCACGAAGAAGGGGTGATCGCGCAGCACGTCGAAGGAGGCCAGCACCACGTCGATGTCGTAGGAGCCCACCACGTGCCCCACCACCAGCACGCCCGCCAGCAGGCAGAAGCCGCCCAGGGTGGTGATGACCAGCGCCATGCGCGCCCCGTCGCGGGCGTTGGCGTTGTGGTACCAGTAGCCGATCAGCAGGAACGACATGAGGCTCGTCATCTCCCAGAAGAAGACGAGCTGGACGAGGTTGCCCGACACCACCAGGCCCAGCATCGAGCCCATGAAGCCGAGCAGGTAGGCGTAGAAGCGCGGCACCGGGTCCTCGGACGACATGTAGTAGTGCGCGTACAGCACCACCAGGGCGCCGATGCCGGTGATCAGCAGGGCGAAGAGCCAGGAGACGCCGTCGAGGCGCCACGCCAGGTCGAGGCCCAGCTGCGGCAGCCACGACACGTGCTCGCGCACCACCGCCCCGCCCGTGATCTGCGGGTAGAGCAGCACCGTGGCCGCGAGCGCCGCCAGCGTGACGGCGCCGGCGAGGCCGGCGGCGAGGTTGCGCGCGTTGCTGGGCAGGAAGAGCGAGACCCCGCTGACGACGAACGGCAGCAGTACGAGGTAAGGGAGAAGGGACGCGTCTATGTTCATCAGCGGAAGAGGTATCGGCCCGGGAACACCGGGCGCGGCTAGGTCATTCTACGGGGAGGCGCGTGGGAGGCGGGTGAACCCCGATGCCGGCGCCACGTCCGGCGATGTGATACCGGGCGCCGGCTGCGGTGCACGGGGCGCGAGACCGTGGCTGGGGGCGCCGTAGGGGCCACACGACGGCGGCGGGGCGGCACGCGTGCCGCCCCGCCGCTCGTTCGACGACGGTTACCTAAGCGGTGCTTACTGGAAGAGGCCCTCGTCGATGGGGCCGTCGATGACGACGTCCTGGTAGGCCACCTCGGAGAAGAGCTGCCAGGCGCCGTCGGTGAGCATGTAGAGGCGCATGTCGGTGAAGGGCATCGAGAAGTCGGTGACCGGCTCGTCGAAGACCATGAGCATCTCGCCCTCGTCGGCGGGGATGTGGGCCCCCAGCAGCTCGCCGGAGGCGCCGAACACGTAGCGGATCTCGGGGGCCTCGGGGGCGTTCATCACGGTGGCGTCGCCGACGTAGGTGACCTGGTCGCCGACCAGCAGGCCGCCGTAGTCGACGGCGCCGTCGAAGGTGGCGCGCTCGGCCGCGTCCACGAGGCTACGGCTGGGGTCCTGCTCGAACATGTCCTCGAACTGGTCGGCGGTCCCCGGCGGGGCCGGCATCGTCATGCCCATCAAGACCATGGTGACGTTGCCGTCCACGATGCGGACCGTGGTCTGCATGCCCATCATGTCCATCACCGCCGCCAGGCGCTCGTTGTCGTAGTCGACCACCAGGCGGGTGCTGGTGGTGAAGGTCTCGTCGCCCATGTAGGTGGTGGTGATCATGGTGGTGTCGAGGGTGCTGATCTGCTCGCCGCCGCCGAGGCCCTCGAGCAGCTCGCGGGCGCGGGGGTCGATCTCCTGGGCGGAGGCGAAGGCCAGCAGGGCGGCCACGAGCAGCGCTGCCGCCAGCCGCGTCGGTCGGGTCGTGTGTCTCGTCATGCCATACACGCTAACGCAACTGGCCCGCGAGTGTGACGCGAAGCACCAAGCGGCCGGCTCAACGGGTTGTTTACCTAGGGTTGTACCAGTCGTGGATCGTGCGACGTTACATGTCGCACCGGCGTGAGAGGATTATGTGACCGCGCGGCGGTGGCTGGGTTCGGGGGAACTGGCCGCCCCTGCGCGGTACTCTTTTCCCCGGACGCCACTCCCCGCCGCCACGCGGCGGCCGCGCATCCCGGCCGCCGGCGGTCGATCGCTAGCCCGAGGTACCCGCTTGAAGCTCCTCTGCGTCGCCGACATGCACCTGGGCAGGTTCCCAGCGCGCCTGCACCCCGACCTCCTCCCCCTGGCCTCCGAGCTGGGGCCCGCCGCCGCCTGGCGCAAGGCCGTGGACCGGGCCCTCGCCGAGGGGGTCGACGCCGTGCTGCTTGCCGGCGACCTCGTCGACGGGGGCGACGATTTCTTCGAGGCCTACGCCGACCTGCGCGCGGGCGTCGAGCGGCTCACCGCCGCCGGCGTGACCGTGGTGGCGGTGGCGGGCAACCACGACGTGGAGGTGCTGCCGCGCCTGGCCGAGGCGGTGCCGGGGCTGCGCCTGCTCGGCCGCGGCGGGCGCTGGGAGACGTGCGACCTCGAGGCCGGCGGCGCGCGCGTGCGCGTGGCGGGCTGGTCGTTCCCCCGCCGCTGGGTCGACGCCTCGCCGCTGGCCGACGGCGCCCTGGCCGCCGCGCTGGACGCCGCGGGGCCGGCGCCGGCGGCGGTGATCGGCCTGCTCCACGCCGACCGCGACCAGGGCGGCAGCCGCTACGCCCCCGTCGCGAGCGCCGAGCTGGCGGCGGCGCCCGTGAGCGCCTGGCTGCTGGGCCACGTCCACGCGCCCGACCTGGCGCCCGCCGCCGGCGCGGGCGCGCGGCTGGCCGGTTACCTGGGCTCGCTCACCTCCAACGACCCCGGCGAGGGCGGCGCGCGCGGCGCCTGGCTGCTCGAGGTGGCCGCCGACGGCGCGCTGGACGCGCGCCACGTGCCCCTGGCGCCGCTGCGCTGGGAGCGCGTCGAGGTCGACGTCAGCGGGCTCGCGGCGGCGGAGGACGTGGCGCTCGAGATCGCCGCCGCCGTCGAGCGGCTCCACGAGCGCCTGGCCACCGAGGGCGTCGAGGCGGTGGCGGTGGGCTGCCGCCTGGTACTCGGCGGCCGCACCCGCCTGCGCGGCGCGATCGAGGCGGCGCTCGCGCACGACCCGCCCAGCGCGCGCGTGCTCCGGCACGAGCAGGTGAGCTACTTCGTCGACCGGGTGCGCGTCGAGGCGCTGCCCGAGCTCGACCTCGCCGCACTGGCGCGCGGCGACGACCCGGTGGGCCTGCTGGCGGCGCGCATCGAGGCGCTGCGCCAGCCGGGCTCGCCGCTGCGCGAGCGCCTGGTGAGCGCGGCGCGCCCGCGGCTGGTCGAGGCGGCGCGCGCCAAGGCGTTCGCCGGCCTGGAGCCGCCCGCGCTCGACGAGGCGGAGGTGGCGGCGCTGCTGGAGGAGGCCGCCTTGCGCGCCCTCGACGCGCTGCTGAGCCAGCCGGGGAGCGCGGCGTGAGGCTGGTCGAGCTGCGGGTCGACGCCCTGCCCGGGGTGGAGGAGCCGTTCACCCTGGGCGGGCTGGCCGCCGGCGTGACCGTGGTGGTGGGCCCCAACGCCTCGGGCAAGAGCAGCCTGGTGCGGGCGCTGCGCTGCCTGTGGTCCCAGGACGTGCACGCGGGCGAGGCGGTGGACGTGGCGGGCGAGTTCGAGGAGCGCCGCGCGGACGGCGTGACGCGCTGGCGCGCCGTGCGCCTCGGCTCGCACCTGGCCTGGGAGCGGGACGGCGTGAGCGCCGCGCCGCCCCCGGCGCCCCCGGCGCACCTGCTCGACAGCTACCTGGTGTCGATCGAGACCCTCATGGTCGACGGCGCCACCGACGAAGCCATCGGCGACCGCCTGCACCGCGAGATGAGCGGCGGCTACGACCTCCCGAAGGCGCGCCAGGCGGTGCGGCTCCCGCTTAGCGGCTACACCACCGCCGGCAAGGAGCTCGAGGCCGCGAAGGCCAAGGTCGACGCGCTGGAGCGGGAGCGCCGCGCGCTGTGGAGCCGGTGGCAGGAGCGGGACGAGCTCGAGGCCGAGCGCGCGGCGGCGAGCGCCGAGGCCGCGCGGCGCGAGCGCTACGAGCAGGCGCTCGAGCTGGTGGGCCACCTCGAAGCGCTCCGCGACGCCGAGGCGAGGCTCGCGGCCTACCCGGCGGTCATGGAGCGCCTCACGGGCCAGGAGCTCGGCGAGCTGGCCGACCTCGAGAAGGACATCAGCTCGGCGGCCGCGCTCGTGCGCAAGGCCGACGAGGGGCTGGCCGAGGCGCGCGCGAGCCTGGAGGCCTCGGGGCTCGCCGGCTCCGGCCTCGACCTGGCGGAAGCCGAGCGGCTGGCGCGGGCGGCGCAACGCCTGGAGGAGCTGGGCCGCGAGGCCGACGCCCTCGAGAGCGAGGCGGCCAAGGTGCGCGGCGCCATGGCCGAGCCGTGGGGGCTGCTCGGCGGCGCCGCACCCAGGCCCGCCGCGGGCGCCTTCGAGCCGGCGAACCTCGCGGCGGTCGAACGGGCGCTGGGCGAGCGCCTGGCGGCCCGGACGCGCCTCGAGGCGGCGGCGGCCGAGATCGAGCTGTGCGACGCGCAGCTGGCGGCGCTCGAGCGCGACGAGGACCCGACCGAGGAGCGCCCCTGGCCCGGCGACGCGCGGCTCACGGACCACCAGCTCCACGCGGCGCGCTCGGCGCTCGCCGGCTGGCTGGCGGCGGCTCCGCTCCCGCCGGCGCCGCGCGTGCGAGCGTGGCCGGCGCTGCTGACCTTCCTGGGCGGCGCGCTCTTCGCGCTGGCCGGGGTGCTGGCGTTGGCGGGCGGCTCGCTCGACGGCCTCGGCGCGGCGTGGGCGGAGCTGGCGCGGCTGAGCGGCGGCTCGCCGCTGCTCCTCGCCACCGCCCTGCTGGCCGCCGTGGCGCTGGTCGTCGGCCTGATCGCGAGCGTGGCCGGGGCCGGCGCCCGGTCGCGCGCGCA